>QWCE01001338.1_pt1 | contig 38066 bp, 35 predicted proteins | sample 1972531 | NCBI WGS metagenome assembly QWCE01 (sample SAMN09866716, study PRJNA288562) | Human gut metagenome isolate term4_stool, whole genome shotgun sequencing... | reverse complement strand
AGAAGGTGAGCTCCAAAGCTTCGAATCCTTTCACCCCGACCATCTTAACAGTAGAGAAATCTACTGTTTTTTTGTGACTATTTTTAAACCACAAAATTTTATTGCTAACTCTAGGCTTTGAGAAGGTGAGCTCCGAAGGTTCAAATCCTTTGGCCCCGACCATCTTAACAGTAGAGAAATCTACTGTTTTTTTTGTGCTTATTCTAATCCATAAATTACTACATTTGAAATTTAATCAATTATATTCTTATTTTCAAACTTGAATAAAATAATAAATAAACGTATGATGTGTATAAGCACATTGTTTTAGGAGGCTTTTATGGAAACTGTTAGAAAAAATATTACTTTATCTAAAGAACAAGCCGAAGAAATTGAAAGATTTGCAAGATTAAATGATATTAGTGTATCAGAGTTCTTAAGAAATACAGCTCTTAAAGAAATTAGAAGGATGAATAATCTTGATTTGTTAGATTATTTAATAGAAAATTGCGATTATGTATCCGACGACGAACAAAAAGAAATTGACAAAGTAAATTTAGAAAATATTTATAAAGAAGATTGTAGAGAATTGAGTATCGATGAAATCTTACAAGGTTAAATATCATAAAAATGCTATTAAATTTATAAAAAAACATAAAACATTTGGTTTGAAATTTTATAAGGCTTTTGATGAATTACAAGATTATACACAATATAAGGGAAAATATGATATACGTAAAATCCGAGGTAATAAAAAAAATAATTTATTTAGGTTAAGAATAGGAGATTATAGGGCGATTTTTGAAATAGAGGAAAATGAAATAAACATAATATATGTCTTATATATAGACAGTAGAGGCGATGTTTATAAATAAAATTAATGAAAATAGTAGTAATAGCAACAATTTTATGTACCAATCTAAATTCTCATTGAGGGTTTGGCTTGGTACATTTTTATATTTAAAACAAAATTTCAGTAAAATACCCTCCTCGCTAATTTTTCCAGCAAAGAGGGTACATAATATAGATTTTATTTTATCTTTGAATTTTATTAAAGCTTTGACTCTTCATCTCGCCTTGTTCACTTATATTTATTGACCCATTTTCATATTTACCATTGATTGGAGTGTCGACGTTTACTCCTTGGATGGTCAATGAAACTTCTCCATTGTTTTCTTGGTAAGTTCCTTGGTGAACTCTATTTTCAATTTGATATCTCAATGATCCATCTGTTCTAAGGCTCAATCGTGTGTTATTTCCTTGATATTCTCCAGCTACTGAATCTGATATTGTAAAGTATGAGTTTTGATCGATAGCTATTGAATTTGCAATTTCCAAGCCTGATAGGGCATTGTTTACTCTGTCTAATACTTCGTCTAAGAATGAGAAACCATAGTATGGAATTTCATAGTAGGTGTAGTCATCTTCAACAAAGAACTTGTGATAGATTTCATTGTCGGTTGTTAGTGGACCATCAGTGTAGAATTTACCATCTTCATCTTTTTTAGATTTGACATTTTTGTATTCTACAAATGAATAATAGGTAAATTCGTTTGTGTATTTATCTTCGTAGTTTTCATTTGTCTTTATTTCATAAATTAGCATGACTCTGTTTTTGAGGTTTTCATCTCCAGATTTTTTACCTGTTATTGCGCCAAGATAATTTATGTTTGAGATTTTTGTAAATGATCTTTCTTGGAAAGTTTCTTTTATTAATTTTCCAGAATGCTCTTTTAATGTTCCTAGTAAATCTTTGTCAAGATCATCTACAGTTGTGATGTATCCATCATTATCAGTTGATTTTTCTTCGTCATTTTCTTTTTCTTCTTCTGCAACTGTAAAGGTCTTTTCTATTGGACTTAAAGTTACTCCAAAATCATTCTTGAGTGCTTCTTGATCAAATTCTAAGCTAATCTGATATTCTTCTCCACTTGATAATTCACTTGTTTTGCTTGGATTAATTTTAATTTCTGACATATAATCCGGAGCATCTTCTGTTAAGCTTGTCTTTAGACTTATATTTGGACTTTCACCCTCATATTCTACTTTTATATAGTTAAAAGGATCTACGCTTTCTTCTAAATTTAGATTGTCAACTATCACAGGCTTTATCGTGCTTGTAAATAAGACATTGTAGCTATCTAGTAGACTTTGGTCAGAAATATTTGCCACAACAGTTATCTCTTCACCGTTTGATAGGTTGTTATCCTTGCTAAAGTTAAAGCTTGTTGTTTGCTCAAGTTCATCTACAAATTGTTTAGCTGCTGTATCATATTGATCAGATTTTCTGTCTTTTTTCTTATAGACTATTTGATTTCCAAATTCTGCTAATAAACGATCTTTATCTAAGCTAGCAGATGGACTTGCTTGACCATCTTCTCCAGTGAATGTAACATTGATATAGTTAGAAAGGTCTATTTCTACATCTTTTGTTTTTTTGTTTAGGAATAAATAAGCAATTATTATCCCAGCTACTAGTAGAATGATTGGTAGAAAATATATAGGCTTAAAAGAAAAAGGTTCTTTATTTTCTTCTATCTTTTCCTCTTTTACTTCTACATTTTCATTTACTAATTTTGTGCTTTCTATAATTTCCCTATTTTCTCTTGGAATTTCAGGGCTTTTTTGTGAAATATTTTCCTTAAATTCTTTTTCTACATATGAATTGGAATTTTCTTTTTGAAAATATCTTATGGCTTGTGGAATATTAGAAGGATCAAGAGTTTCTTTTTTATGCTTCAAGTCGTTAAGATTATCAGATTTTAAAATCCTAGCTACTCTAGCTTCAACGTATTCGTAAGGAATATTCTTTTCGTTCTTGGTCTTATTTTTTTTATCATTTGACTGATTAACAAAATTTTCCTTTAGATTTCCATCTTTGTTCGCTAGTTTTTTATCAAGAAAATTAGAGAATCTTTCTCCATTTTCCTTATGCCTAATATATCTGCTCTTCCTTTCATCTGTTGGATTATAACCATAATAAGCTGATGGAATTTCTTTTTTATCAGATGCTGGTTTTTCCTTGCTTTTTTCATTATCTTTAGTAGTTATATTTGTATCTACGACTTCATTATTTTCTTTGTTAGTATCTAAAGTTACTGAAGCTTTTTTCTTGATTTTGAAGTTTTTTAGCAAATTTTCAAATTTATTATTGGAATTTTCTTCTTTTCCCTTATTTTCTATTTTATTTTCTTTATCTGTAAGCGATTGATAGGTGGAATTTTCTTTTTCTTCTAAACTCTCAACCGAATCTTCAATTGGGATTTTTGAATAATTTTCATTTTTTAATTTATTTCCACAAACAGGGCAGAATTTTTCATCCCCATCTATTTTAGCACCACAATAAGTACAATACATTTAATCTCCTCGTTTCGGCTTATATATATTAATATACATCATTAACATAAATTTATAAAGCAAAAACATTTATATATTTTCAACTGTTAGGTAAGCCTTGCCAGATGCCTTTGGAGCTTTTGATCTTCTTTGGAATATTATTAATATTAGAAGGGTTGCTATATAAGGAATCATTGAAATAAACTCTATCGGCAAGGTTAAATTCGAACCGCCAAGATAGGTTGCTATTGCCTGAGCAAGGCCAAAAAATAGTGAACCAACCAAGACACCTTGAGGCTTCCAATTACCAAAAATAACAGTAACTAGGGCTATATAACCTTGACCAGCTATTAGCGTCGGTGAAAAGGAACTTACCACAGCTAGTGCCATGCTTGCTCCTCCAAGACCTCCCATAAAGCCAGAGAAAATTACAGCTAAATAACGTGTTTTTGTAACGTTGATATTTAAAGTTTCTGCTGCTTTTGGATGTTCCCCAACAGCTATTACTCTTAGCCCCCATTTGCTTTTATATAAAAATAGGTAAAGAACTAAAACCATTATCAACGAAATATAAACTGTAGCATATTGGCCAAAAATATTTAAAAATATTTGATTTTTTGTAAGAGATCTAAACAATCTTGGGATTTTATTTTCAAGAGGAATTGATGGTGTTTGGGTTGCTCCATCAAAAAATAATCTTGCTAGGAATAAGGCAAGACCCGGCCCTAGAGTATTGATTGCTATACCCGAGATAGTTTGATCTCCAGCAAAGCTTACAGATATTATGGCGTGAATTAAACCAAAAACTGCTCCTGCAAGTCCTCCTGCTAGAAAAGCAATCCATGGATTTCCTAGATAATAACCAACTGTCGCTCCCATCAAAGCGCCAATTGTCATCATTCCTTCAAGACCTATGTTTACAACTCCTGATTTTTCGCTAATCATGCCGCCTAAACCGGTCAAAAGTACAGGGCAAGCATTAGAAAAAGTATTTCCTATTATTAAAGCTAACATTACTAAATTCATTTATTTTGCTCGCTTTCTTTGTTTTCATCTTTAATGAGTTTTTTTTCTTTGTCAAAATTATCAGTAGAATCTGATAAATTTTTGCCAATAGCTTTAGCGTCGACAGAATTATTCTCATTTTCTTTAGCTTCTAACAAGCTTTTCTTATATTGTTTTTTTCTTTGACTTTTTGCTCTAATAATTCTAAAGGCCAAAGGAATTGATGTAAATAAAATTATAGTACCAATAATGATATTTATTAACTCAGTTGGAACTCCAAGCACTCTTTGCAAGTTGCTTCCAGCGTATTTTAAGGATCCAAAAAATAGACCCGAAAAAATCACACCGATAGGATTGTTGCTTGCAAGTAAGGATACGGCAAGTCCATCAAAACCATAGTTATCCATAGCAGATAAAACTGAAATGGAATAAGTGTATCCTAAGATGTGGGTTACACCAGCAAGGGCACATATAGCTCCAGAGATGGCCATTGATTGGATAATTTTCTTTGAGGAATCAATTCCACCATATTCGCTTGCCTCTCTATTTAGACCAACAGCCTTTAGCTGGTAGCCTAAAACTGTTTTGTTTAATATATACCAGGCAATTATTACAGCTATTATCGCTAAAATTAAACCCAAATGAATTGGAGCTTTAAAAAATTTACTGAAAAAAGGTCCAAATTCTTTGTAAGAATCCTTAAATAAGGTTATCTTTGAACTTTCCAATATCTCATAAGAAGCAAATGAATTTTCTTGTTTAAAAGTTTGAGCCAAAAAATTTTGAAAGTAGAATGCAACCCAATTTAGCATTATAGTTGAAATTACTTCATGAATACCAAATTTCGCTTTTATAAATCCTGCCAAGGCTCCGTAGGCTGCACCTACAATAATTGCAATTAATATGGCAACTATAGGATGAAGAATTGGAGGAAGTGGCAATAAATAGCCCACCAAATAACCAACTATAGTTCCTACTATAAATTGTCCTTCTGCTCCCATATTAAAAAGACCTGTCTTAAAGGCAAAGCAAACGCCCAAACCTGTTAGCATAATTGGGGTTGAATAAACTAAGGCCCAACCTATATTTCTTGGACTCTTAAAAATCCCATTTAGCAAGGCAAAATAGGCTTCGATCGGATTATAACCAGAAAATATTAATACCAAAGCTCCAACAGCAAGGCCTAAAAATATGGAAATTATTGTAAAAAGAATCTTGGAATTTTTAATATTTGTTTTTTTTACTTTATTGATTTCTGTCATCTTCCACCTGCCATTAATCTACCAATTTCAAATTCGTCGGTTTCTTTAGGATCTTTTTCTCCTACGATTTTGCCGTCAAAAATAACTAGAATTCTATCTGACAAATCCATTATCTCGTCAAGTTCAAAACTAATTAACAGAACTGCTTTGTTATTATTTCTTAATTCTACAAGGTATTGGTGAATAAATTCTATTGCTCCAACATCAAGGCCTCTAGTTGGTTGAGATGCAATTAAGACATCTGGATTATTAGAGATTTCTCTTGCAATTATTACTTTTTGTTGGTTGCCACCTGATAGGCTTTGGGCTTTTTGATTGATATCTCTTGGTCTTATATCAAATTTTTCTACAAGCTCATTGGCATTTTCATCTATATTTTTAAAATTAAGCTTTCCCTTGGTAGAAAAAGGCTCATTGTGAACATTTTCTAAGATCAAATTATCTTTTACTGGATATTCCAATATAAGTCCTCTTTTTTGCCTATCTTCAGGGATGGAATTCATTCCCTTATCAATTATCATTCGTGGACTTTTATTTGTTATATCAGTTCCATTTAGGGTGATTTTTCCTCTATTTGATTTACTCATTCCCGTAAGAGCATCAATTAGCTCACTTTGTCCATTGCCATCAACACCAGCAATACCAAGTATTTCTCCAGATCTAAGGTCAAGATTTAATCCTTTTAAGATATCAATTCCACGCCTATCCTTAACCCATAAATTTTCAACTTTTAAAACGACTCCACCTGGATTTTGCTCGTTTTTATTGACATTAAAGCTTACATTTCGGCCGACCATTTTTTCTGCTAGAATATTTTCATCAATTTCTGAAACTTTTAGTTTATCAATAAATTTTCCGCGTCTGATAATGGTACAATAATCAGCCATCGCCTTAATTTCAGCTAGTTTATGAGTTATTATGATAATTGACTTTTCCATTTGGGTAAGTCTTTGGATAATTTCTATAAATTCATTTATCTCTTGAGGAGTTAAAACTGCTGTTGGCTCGTCAAATATTAGTATGTCAGCTCCCCTATAAAGTGCTTTTAAAATCTCTACTCTTTGTTGTTGGCCAACTGTAATATCTTCAACTTTTGCTAAAGGATCGATTTTTAAACCATAATCATCAGAAAGTTTTTGAACTTTTTTTATTGCAGCTTTTCTATCTAAAAATATTCCCTTATCATTTTCATAACCTAAAATTATATTTTCTGTTACCGTTAGTGGTTCTATTAGCATAAAATGCTGGTGAACCATTCCTATCCCGCAATCTATGGCTTTTTTGGGTGTCATATTTGGATATTTGTTGCCATTAATTTCGACATATCCATCAGTTGGAGGAAATAAACCATATAAAATATTCATCAAAGTGGTTTTTCCCGCTCCATTTTCCCCTAGTAAAGCATGAACTTCACATTTGTGCAAATCAAAGTTAATATTTGTCAAAACTTGATTTTCGCCAAAACGTTTGCTTATGTTTTTCATAGATACGACAGGATTTTCATTATAATGTTTGTCCATAATCCAATCCCCCATTTTCTTATATTAATTTTATCATAGTTTAAGCAATTAGAATAGCTTGATAAGGATTTTTTATTAGTTTTATGAACATATCGAAAAATCTTACAAAAAAAGACCTCAAAAGAGGTCTTTTTCATAAATCTTATTTTTCTTCTTCTATCCAGCCTTGGCTTATAGCTTCTTCTTTGTTTTGTGGAACTTCTATTTTTCCATCAATTATATCTTTTTTGATTTGTTCAACTTTTTCTTTGATTTCATCTTTTACAAGTCCATTATCTGCATAAGCAATTGATACTGCATTATCATCAGCTAGGGTAAATCTAACTGTATCGCCACCTTTGAATTCACCTTTTTGATATTCTTCTACTATTAATCTTACAGCATCGCCTACGCCTTTAATTGTTGAAACTAGCATATTATCTGGAGCTTCAGCTTGTTGGTCACGGTCTACTCCGATTACCCATTTATTGCTTTCTTTAGCAGCTTCAATTACGCCTATTCCAACTCCACCAGCTGCATGGAATACTACATCAGCACCTTGTTGGTACATTCTTTCTGCAATGTTTTTTCCAGCTGCTTGATCGGAAAAGCTATTAGCATATTGAACTTGAACTTCTATATCTTCTCCTCTTTCTTTAGCTGCATAAGCAACTCCTGCTCTGTAGCCATATTCAAATCTGTCGATTACATCACCTTGGACGCCACCTACGAAACCAACATTTTTACTTTCTGTCATCATACCTGCAATATATCCTACTAAAAATGAGTTTTGATGATCAGCAAATCCTACACCTACTAGATTTTCAAGCTTGTCTTGGTTGTCGCTATCGATTATTACATAGTTTTTGTCTGGATTTTCTTTGGCAGCTGCTACTGTATCTTTATATAAAGCATAACCTACAGTTAAAATGATATCTGATTCAGAATCTAGAGCACTTTCTAGATTTGCCTTGTAATCAGCTTCTTTGTGGCTTTCGATATAATCAAATTTTGCTATACCATCATCTTGTGCTTTTTGTAAGCCTTCATAAGCTGATTGGTTGAATGATTTGTCGTTGACACCACCAAAATCTGTAACCATGGTTACTTTTACAGTTTCGCCTTCTGGAGTTTCAGAAGCGTTTTCACTATCTTCTTCTTTTGTTTGATCAGCATCTTCGTTATCTTTGTTTTCTTCTTTGTTTTCAGTTTCTGTTGTTTGTTCGGTTTTTGCACCCTCGTCAGTTGTTTGCTTGTTCTTATCCCCAGAGCATGATGCTAAAACTAATGATAAAGATAAAGCAAGAGCTAGAGTCATAAATTTTTTGATTTTCATTTTCTTCCTCCATAAAATGTTTCTCTAATATAATTTTACCCCTTCTTGGTCATTGTCCACTTTTCTACTCTTATAATTTTAATAAATATCAATGTTTATATATTGTGATTTTTGCAAAATAATGTATTTTATAATTATTTTCCATAAAGGCTTGCTATTTTTTTTATTTGTGTTATAATGAGTATAGAACTGAAAAGGTTTCCACAAAATATTATGACGAGAGCGAGAGTTGATTTATTCACTCGCTCTTTTTGTCTACAAGGAGGTATTTATGAGAGATATTTTTGTGGCTGAATTAGTTGGAACTTTTTTACTAATTCTACTAGGAGACGGTGTTGTTGCAAACGTATTGACTAGAAAAAGTGGTATGCATGGCGCAGGCCCTGTACAAATCACTCTTGCTTGGGGTCTTGCAGTTATGGTTCCAGCAACAATTTTTGGTGCAATGAGTGGTGCACACTTTAACCCTGCACTTACAATAGCACTTGCATTTAAGGGTGCTATAGGCTGGGATACATTGCTTCCTTACATAGGCGGACAAATGATAGGCGCAATGCTCGGTGCTTTATGCGTTTACATTTTGTACAAAGATCACTTTGAAGATCAATGTGACGAAGATCCAGCAACAGTACGTGGTTGCTTCTGTACTGGACCATCAATACCAAATACTGGAAGAAACCTATTATCTGAAATAATTGGTACTTTTGTTTTAGTTTTTGCTATTTTAGGCTTTGGTAATGTTGATGGCGCTGCAGGCGTTGGTGTTAACTATCTATTTGTTAACGGATTAATCGTATCTATTGGTATGAGTTTAGGCGGACTTACAGGTTATGCTATTAACCCTGCCCGTGACCTTGGACCAAGAATTATGTATGCAATACTACCTTTCAAGAAAAAAGTTGAACCTAATTGGGAATATGGCTGGATTCCAGTAGTTGGACCAATTATCGGTGGTATTTTAGCAGTTATTATCTTTAATATTGTATTTTAATTTATATTAAGATTAATGTTGTAAATTTATAAAGGCAAGTATTTTTACTTGCCTTTTGTCTATTAAGAATTGAGGTAAAAATGTATGATGTTTTAATTATTGGTGCTGGCGTTACAGGTGCATCAATTGCTCGTAATTTATCCAGATATAAACTTGATATTGCAATTTTAGAAAAAGCAAACGATATTTCTATGGGCGCAAGCAAAGCCAATTCTGCAATTATTCATGGTGGTTATGCTGAGCCACATAAAGAACTTCGTGGTAGAATTTGCTATCCAGGAAGACAACAATTTAAAAAATTAAATGAAGAATTAAATTTTGGTTTTCTTGAAAACGGATCTTTGGTTTTAGCTTTCCAAGAAGGTGATATGAAAGCTTTGCAAAAACTTTATGATATGGGAATTGAAAATGGCTTAGACGATATAGAAATTATCGATCAAGAGAAACTAAGAGAAATAGAACCAAATGTATCTGATAATGCCATTGCAGCTTTATATTGTAAGGGTGCTGGAGTTTGCTCACCTTACGAATATGTAATAGCTTTAGTTGAAAATGCTCTTAGAAATGGCGCTGAACTTTTCTTAAATTCTAGAGTTTGTAAGATTTCAAAGGATGAATATTTTACTGTAGAAACCGAAGATGGCAAAAAATTTGAAGCTAAATACGTTATTAATGCCTCAGGTCTTGAAGGGGCAAAAGTTTCAAATATGATTGCCGAAACTAATTTTGATATCCATCCTAGAAGTGGCGAATATTTGATTTTCCAAAAAGGAACAGGCCAAAGAATTAAGCAAGTTTTATTCCAAGTTCCTACAGAAAAATCCAAGGGAATTCTTGCAACAAGAACTTATCACAACAATATACTTCTTGGTCCTGATGCCATAGATGAAGAAGAAATCGACTTATCAACTCATGAAGATAGGTTGATGTATATTTACAAAGAAGCTTTAAAATCAGTTAAGGATGATGTAATAAATCTAAGAGAATTTATAAGATCTTTTACAGGTCTTAGACCAGCAAGTTCAACTCATGATTTTATTATAGAAGAATCAAATATCAAAGGTTTTATCAATGTTGTAGGAATCCAATCCCCAGGAATTACATCAAGTCCAGAAATTGCAAAAATTGTCGAATATATTTTAAAAGAATCTGGTCTAGCTTTGGAAAATGATCCTAATTTCAACCCTCATAGAGATCCAATTATTACTTACAAAGACTTGGAAGATATGAATAAGATCAAAGATAAGGTTGATTTACCAATGGGTAATCCTGACAGAATTGTTTGTAGGTGCGAACAAGTAAAAGAATCTACAATTAGAGATGCTATGAATCGTGGAATCCCTGTAGAAACTTTTGATGCTGTAAAAAGAAGAACTCGATGTGGCATGGGCTTTTGCCAAGGTCAATTTTGTAGACCAAGAGTTCTTGAAGTTATGGAAGATGAAATGGACAAAAAGCCAATCGACGATCTTTTTGATAGCGAAAGAAATGGTCTTTCAAGACTAAATAAAAAAAGAATAAATGAGCTTATAAAAGAAATGGAAGAAACTTCAAGAGCTGAAATGGAAGAAAAAGAAGAAAAATAAAATTAAATGAAAAGTCCCCAAAACTTTTAAAATTTTGGGGATTTTTCATTTTTAGGGTTTTTATTTTTATGTCTATTAAGACCTTATAATCTTTCATCTGTTGCAATAACGTCAACTCCTGTATCAAGAACATTTGCTATTACAACATCACCTATATGAACAGGTGCTTTGATTTCTGCATCGTTAATTTGTTTCATACATTCAAATATCAATCCCTTTGGAATAGCGCTTGCAGTTTTTACTGGAACACTGTAATGAGAGCTTCCATCAACTCTTACTGTTGAGCAAACCATTCTTTTTGGATCTTTTATTTCATTTCTTACGTATTCTTCGCCTTTTATGCAGGTATTGCCTGTAATATCGATTATTTCATCAGCTTCCATGGTTACTACTACTTGGCAACCTAGTGGGCAGTTGATGCATGTAAATTGTTTTTTCATCATTCCTCCAATTGTATAGTTACTTTCTTACTATTTGGGTCAATGTCTTCTTTTTTAAGTTTAATCAATTCCATTTCACCTGGGGCTAAAACTCTCTTTCTGCGGCTTAAGATACATTTGTCATCATTATAAACGGCAATTTTTCTTGAAGGATAAACATTATTTACTCTAAATTTTACAATTATAGAATCATCCATGTTATCATAGTCAATGTATTGTGGTAATGTATAAGATATGCAATCTCCAGCTACTAAGTCGATTTTGTGAGATCCATCTTTTTTGAATTCACCTTTTATATATTTAGCTGCATTTTCTGCTGCAAGTTCACTTTCTTCTGATACAAAATCTACCAAATCGTGTACGTGCAAAACATTTCCTGCTGCAAATATTCCATCAACGCTTGTCATTAGTTTATCTGAAACTACAGCGCCTTTGGTTTTTGGATCAATTTCAATGTTTGCTTCTTTGGTCAATTCATTTTCTGGCAATAAACCTACAGATAGTAAGATTGTATCGCATTCTATAAATTGCTCGCTTCCTTCAATTACTTTCAAGTGCTCATCTACTTTTGATAGATAAACTCCCTCTACTCTTTCGGTTCCTTTTATGCCTGAAATTGTAGTTGAATAGTAAAGTGGTATGTCATAATCGTGCAAGCATTGTACTATATTTCTTTTTAGACCACCTGAAAATGGCATAAGCTCTGCAACGCATTCAACTTTTGCACCTTCAAGAGTCATACGTCTTGCCATTATCAATCCTATATCTCCTGATCCTAGGATTACAACTTTCTTACCTGGCATATATCCATCAATGTTTACAAGCTTTTGAGCTGTTCCTGCACTATAAACTCCTGCAGGTCTACTTCCCGGTGTGTTTAAAGCTCCTCTTGGACGCTCTCTACAACCCATAGCAAGGATAATTGCTTTTGGTTTTATTACGAACATTCCATTTTCTTCATTCATCAATAGCAAAGTTTTATCTTCGTGCATATCCATTACTATTGTATTTAGCATTATATCTATGTCGCGTTTTTTAACTTCTACTATGAATCTTTGTGCATATTCTGGGCCAGTTAATTCTTCTTTAAATCTTTGAAGTCCAAAGCCATTGTGGATACATTGATTAAGAATTCCGCCTAATTTGTTATCACGTTCTACAATTAGGATATTTTTGATACCTTCATCGTAAGCTCTTACGGCTGCAGAAAGTCCAGCTGGGCCTCCACCAATTATTACTAAATCATAATCGCGCATCTATTTCTCCTTATTTTACTCTCTTTTCGATATAGAAAGAATCCTTACCTTTTTTGGTTACATCTTTCTCATCAATTCCCAATTCTCTGGATAAAATTTCTATGATTGAAGGTAGGCAAAAACCACCTTGGCATCTTCCTGCTGTAGCTCTAACACGTCTTTTGATTCCATCAACTGTTCTTGCTCCAACTGGTGCATGGATTGCATCTAAGATTTCGCCTTCTGTTACTCTTTCGCAACGGCAAATTATTTTACCATATTTAGGGTTTTTCTTAATTAGTTCGTTGTGTTCTTCGGCAGTCATTTCGCAAGTTTTTGGAATTGGGTTTCTTCCTGGTTTAAATTCAGTATTTTCTTCTAATTGCATAGATTCTGCTACCATATCTGCCATATATTTGCCTATAGCAGGAGCTGAAGTAAGGCCTGGTGATTCTATACCGATGCAATCGAAAAATCCTTTTCTGCTTTCTTCAAGAACAAAATCTCCACCAACTTCATGAGCTCTGTTTCCAGAAAAAGATGTGATTACTTGTCTTACTGGTACATTTTCTACAGTATCTTCAACTTTTTCTACTACTTCTTCCAAAGCTTTTCTTGTTGTAACTAAATCTGACTTATCATCTACAAAGTCAGCTGTTGGTCCAATTATTGTATTGCCATCGCAAGTTGGACTTACAAGAATTCCCTTACCTTTTTCTGTTGGAAGATTAAACAATACATGGTTAACAAAACCATTTGTTGCCTTATCCAAAAGCATATATTCGCCACGTCTAGCTTTAATGTTAAACTTATGATCATTAAATACTAAATCGTGGATTTGATCTGAAAATAATCCTGCAGCATTTACAACAGCCTTTGTTTCCAATTCTTCTCCATCAGCTGTGATTAATTTATAATGATCATCTTCTATGATTATATCTTTAATTTCAGTGTCTAGTTTGTATTCAACACCATTAAGATTTGAACCTTCTGCATAAGCAATATTCATCAAAAATGGATCTACTATTCCAGCATTTTTTGAATATAAAGCTGCATAGATATTTTTTTCAACTTTAGGTTCCATTTTTAGAATTTCATCTCTGTAGATGATTTCCATTCCGCTAACACCGTTTTCTATACCTTGATCATAAAGTTTTTGTAAATTCGGAAAATCTTTCTCATCATGGCACAAAACCAATGTTCCAATTTCTTTATATGGGAAATGCAATTCATCTGCCATTTCTCTCATCATATGGTTACCTAAAACATTCATTTTTGCTTTTAATGTTCCAGGTTCTGCATCATAACCACCATGGCAAATAGCTGAATTTGCTTTTGATGTACCTTCGCAAACGTCAGAATTCTTATCAACTACAAGGAAATCTCCCTTATATTTTGATAAATTATAAGCTAGAGAAGTGCCGGTTACGCCTGCACCTATTATAATAACATCTTTCATCTTTTCTCCTTATATGTAATAAAAAAGAGCCACTTTAGGGCTCTTTTTGGGCAAAGAGCACCTATTAATTAAGTGACTCTTTCTCTATAAAATATTAATATTTAAAATATTATATTATTTTAAATCTTTAGCCCAACCAACTGATCTAGAAATTGCTTTTTGCCAGTTGTAATCTTTTCTATCTCTTTCTTCAACGCTAATTTCTGGTTTAAATTCTCTTTCAACTTGACGATTTTCTATAATTTCATCTAAGTTCTTATAATAATCTACAGCAAGACCTGCAAGATAAGCTGCTCCAAGAGCTGTTGTTTCAAGTGTTACTGGTCTTTCTACTACTGTTTGGATCATATCAGCTTGGAATTGCATTAAGAAGTTATTTGCGCTAGCTCCACCATCTACTTTTAGAGCTTGTAGTTCTTTGCCTGAGTCAATACTCATTGCAGCAAGAACATCGTGTGTTAGATAAGCTAATGATTCTAGTGTTGCTCTTACTATATGATATTTGCTTGTACCACGTGTAATACCTACAATTGCTCCTCTAGCATATGGATCCCAATATGGTGCTCCAAGTCCTGTAAATGCTGGTACTACATAGCAACCATCTGTATCAGGAACTTTTGTTGCTAGATATTCTGTATCATCAGAAGCATCTACTATTCTTAGTTCATCTCTTAGCCATTGAATTGCAGAACCTGCTACAAAGATTGAACCTTCAAGTGCGTAATTAACTTTGCCTTCTTCAAGACCCCAAGCTATTGTTGTTAGTAGACCATTTTTAGATTCTACAGCTTCTTCGCCTGTGTTCATTAGTAAGAATGCACCTGTACCATAGGTATTTTTTGCATCTCCTGCTCTAAAGCAAGTTTGTCCAAACAATGCTGCTTGTTGGTCACCAGCCATACCAGCGATTTTTATTGGAGAACCAAATAATTTTTCATTTGTTTCGCCATAAACACATGATGATGGTTTAACTTCTGGAAGCATGCATTTTGGAATATTTAATATCTTTAATAATTCTTCGTCCCATTCAAGTGTATGGATATTAAAGATCATTGTTCTTGATGCGTTGGTATAATCTGTTACGTGAACTTTACCACGGGTTAAATTGTATACTAGCCAGCAATCAACTGTACCAAATAATAGTTCGCCATTTTCAGCTCTTTGTTGACCATTTTCAATGTGATCTAGGATCCATCTGATCTTTGTTCCTGAGAAATATGGGTCAACAACAAGACCAGTTTTTTCTTTTATCATTTGACCGTAGCCATCAGCTACTAATTTATCAGCCATATCTGCTGTACGACGACATTGCCATACTATTGCATTGTAAACAGGTTCACCAGTTTCTTTGTCCCAAACTATGGTAGTTTCACGTTGGTTTGTGATACCTATTGCAGCAATTTCAGATGCATCGATATTTTTCTTTGCTAAAGCTTCTGTACAAACTCCTAATTGTGTTGACCAAATTTCTGTAGCATCATGTTCTACCCAACCTGGTTTTGGGAAATATTGAGTGAATTCTTTTTGTGCTACTGAAATGATTTCGCCTTTTTTGTTAAAAACAATCGCTCTGTTACTAGTTGTTCCAGCATCTAATGCCATTATGTATTTGCCCATATTATCTCCTCCTACATAAGCCATACTTTATAATTTGAAGATGAGATTGCTATTGCCCCTGCGTTTAAAGCATTTATAACTTCTTCTCTTTTAGCAATTAAACCACCTGCTATAAGTGGAATATTGGTTCGTTTTTTAACTTCTTTCATTTGGTCAGGCAAAACACCCGGAAGAATTTCTATTGCATCACAATTAACATCCTTAATAGTTTGTTTCATGTTTTCAAAACTTATGCTATCTATTAAGAAAAATCTTAGGATAGTGAATAAACCAAGTTTTCTTGCATAGGTAACATTTGAAGGTCTTGTCGAAATCACTCCATCGGCTTGGGTATAATTTTTTATAAAGCTAGCAGCATAATTAGAACTTGATAAGCCCTCAATCAAATCCTCGTGTACTATAACAACTTTATTTGCATCCTTAAGTTTTTTTACTATGTGTGGAATCGTTTCTATATTACCGTATAAAACAAAGACCACTCTATTTTCGCTTTCCAAACATTTATGCAAATCCTTATTATTTTTAATTGCCATAATTACTGGATTATCATAAAGTTCTTCTAATACACTAATGCTAGACATCATACCTCCAATAAAAGAACAAAACGAGCCCCTAAAAATTACATTGGCTCGTTCTCATCATTCATCTTATTATATATATATTTTATCATATATTTTTATTTTTGCAAATCTTTTCCTAAGTTTTTTTAAAATTCTTTTTTGCCTTCGCTAACCCCTTCAGCTTTCAATACTTTTGGTATGGTTTTTAGCAAAATTTTCAAATCATTTACAAAACTGATATCATTTGCATAGATTCCATCAGTTTTGGCTTTTATTGCTGGTGGGAGATTATCTCTTCCAGAAATTTGCGAAAGACCAGTGATTCCTGGCTTTACACTTGCCGCTCCATTTTCATATCTTAGATCTAACAACTCTTTTTCTTTTAGTATTACAGGTCTTGGCCCTATAAAACTCATGTCGCCTTTTAAAATATTAAATAATTGTGGGATTTCATCGATAGAAGTTTTTCTTAAAAATTTCCCCCAAGGAGTTATAAATTCATCTGGATTTTCAATTTCATAGGTAGAAGCATTTTTAGGTGCCGTCATTTTCATAGATCTAAATTTATAGCAAGTAAAAGATTTATTATCAACTCCAGCTCTTTTTTGTTTAAATAATATAGTTGCCTTAGGCTCATATATTTTCGAAATAATTCCAACTATCAAAATCAATGGACTTAGAATTATTAGAAATATTAATGAAAATATAAAATCTAATATGTTTTTTATATATTTTTTGTACATTTCTTTAACCCCTCATCCATAGTATTTTTTTATTATATTACAAATTAATCCAAAAACAAAGATAAATCTTCTTTAGATAATTCTATATATTCTCCTTCTTTTAACACAGGATCAAGTTCTAAATTGCCAATTGCAATTCTTTTTAAGCCTACTACTTCATTAGAAAGATTTGAAAATAATCTTTTCACCAGGTGAAATTTCCCTTCGGTAACTTTTACCAAGGCTTTTTTATCTTCCAAAATTTCTAATTTTGCAGGTCTTGCTGTATAATTATCTTCCTTAATATAAACACCTTTTTTAAATTCCTCTATAAGCGACTTATCTATTTTATCTCTTGTTTCTACCAGATAAGTTTTCTCAATATTAGAATTTGGGCTTGTAACTTTGTGGATAAATTTACCATCGGTGGATAGTAGAATCAATCCTCTTGTGTCCTTGTCTAATCTTCCAGCTATTGATAAATTAAGTCCTTGATAAAATTCATCAAGCAAATCTATTACTGTTCTTTCTTTATCGTCAGTAGAAGATAAAACACCTGCTGGTTTATTCATCATTATATAAATATTTTCAAAATAATCTACAAATTCTCCCATATAGAAAACCTGATCGATTTTTGGATCAACTTGTGTAGAGGAATCTTTTACTATTTGCCCATTTATTACTAAGCCACCTTTTTTGGCGTTTTTCTTGATATTTTTCCTTGTATCAAGATTAGAATTGCCAATCATTTTATCTACTCTCATTTTTTATTCCCATCAATTACGTTATTAACACAAACTGTAAGTTCCTCATAGCTTTTGTAAAAGCTTGATAAATAGACTTTTCCAGCGTGTGTTATATAGTAATATTTTCTTCTAGGTCCTATTTCAGATTTTTTATAAGCGCCCAAAATAAGGCCTTTTTGGTTTAATCTTTTCAAAATCGGATAGACAGTTCCTTCTGTCATCGTGTAAAATCCATTCCTTTTTAGCTCTTCAACAAGCTCATAACCATAGGTCTGGTTATTTTTTATTATATGAAGGATAACTCCTTCTATTACTCCTTTTAACATTTGAGATTCTATCATTTTATCACCCTACTATATTGTATTACACAGTAGGATTTTATCAAGGACGATTACAATAATATTTCATTGGACAATATTTGCAAAGCTTTATATCATCGGTTTTTTCATAAATATTTTCGCTTAAAATATTTTTTGCTATCCTATCAATACTTTCTATGTCGAATGCTTTTTCATCAACTTTTATAAGCTCATCTTTTTCGATAAAATATAATAGCAAATCTTTTGTAGAAGCTTTATTAATTTCTCTTAGATATTTGTAGGTAATTAATTGTTTTTGATAGGCTTTTAGGCTTTCCTCTATGTAGGATCCTGTTTTAAAATCGATAATTGATCCATCAGAAAAAATGGCGTCGATATTTCCTTGAAGTATATAAAAATCTCTATCAGCCTTGTAATTTACTTCACTAGCAAGTATAGGAAAATTTTTTCCCCTAAAATTTCTTATGGCATTTTTGTAGGTAGGATTTTTTTCTAAGAAAATATTAAGATTATAATCTAGCTTTGGATTTTCTCTATTTTCCCCTATATATTGGCAAATTTGGTGAACTCTACTTCCAAAAATTAGACTTGGATTTTTTGGCAAGGTAAATCTTAATTTTCTAAGAAATTTATATTTTAGTGGGCAAGATTCGTAAATTTCAATATCTGTGGTAAAGGCAAGGATCTCTTTTTCAATTTTTTCTTCATAGCGTATGAAATTAATAGTAGAAAGTTTTGAGCTATCATCAAGATTGTTGGCAAAATCAATTATCCTAGGATCTATTGAATTATCCAAAATTACCAAGAGATTTTTTGCTCTGGTAAAGGCAGTGTAATATTTTCTGTAAAAATCAATTTCTTCCAAATTTTTTTCCTTAGATTGATTTTTATATTTATCTAAGATTCCTTTACTGTTTGCTCTTGGAAAATCATTTAATCCTGAAACAAAAACCACGTCAAATTCGAGACCCTTGGAATTGTGTATGGTCATAAAATTTATGGCATCGTAAGTTTTATCAATTTCATCAAATTCTTTTATAGAATTGTTCTTGAAAAAATAGAAAATATAACCAAAAATAAATTCTAGAAAATAATTTTCCCTATCACTTGCAAAAATTTCCTCATATTCACTAACAAGCTTTGTGAAAGTTCCAATATTATTTAAGGCTCTATCACTTTCCAAATCTCCCAGCTTTTTTCTCAAAATATCTTGTAAGTTTTTAAGGGCAAAAGCCTTGTATATTATCTCGCTAATGGTTTTTGGACCATTATTTCTAATTTTTTCTATAAAGCTATCTATTTCTTTATTTTTAAAGCTTTGATCGTCAAAAAGCTCTGCTAGATATCTTCTAAAATATAATTTTTGCATCTGATCGTAAGATAAATCTTTCTGATAAGAAAGATTTGAAGGATAAGAGCTAAAAATTTTTACTAAAATGTAGATTAAAATCCTAATCTCATTTCTGTCAAAAAACTGACTCCTGCCCAAATTTAGAACTTTAAGTCCTCTTTTTTCCAAATAGTTTTGTAAATTTTTTGGATAATTAGAATTTAAAGTTGGAAATAAAAATCCAATTTGATTAAGGGCGATTTTCTTATTTAAAATTTTAATAATTTTGTATAAATTTTCAAAATTATCAGCCCTAGCTCTTACTAGGCAGTTGGCGTTTTCATTTTCATCAAAAGCCACAATTTCTTTTTTCTCGACTATCCCACTTGAATTTAAAAATTTCTGTGCCTTATCAATTATAGCTTGATTTGACCTATAATTAATATCCAATTTGTAAAAATTTGCAGAAACTCCCAATTTTTCCTGGCAAATCTCATCAAAATTTGTGATGTTTTTGGGATCTGCTCCTCTAAATCTATAAAGAGCTTGGTCGTCATCTCCAAAAACCATGATGTTTTTGCCCTTTAATAATTTAAAAGCAATTTCTTGTTGGATAAAATTTGTATCTTGATATTCATCGATTATTACAAAATCGATGGACTTTCTGATTTGATCTCCGATTTCCTCATCAGCAAGTAGGTCATAAAAATTTTTCAAAATCATTTGAAAATTCAACAATTTTTTATCTTTTAGAAGTTTTAAGTGGCTTTGATAAATTTCGTAGGCAAATCTATCTTTTGGATTTTTTGAATTTTTAAGGATTTCAAGATTAATTAGATTGTTGGTAATTTCTGCAAAAATCCCTTGGATTTCCAAAACTTTATTTGCTCCCAAATATTTGTCAAAACCATCTATTTTTTCAAATATGGATAGATTTTTTTCTAACAAATATTGTTCAAAGTAAGAATCTATAACTTTTTCTTTGAAAAAATCATCGTCAAGTTTTTTGTATTTATCTATATAGATATTTGCCAAAGAGTGAAAATTACCGATTTTTAGGTCAATTAAGTTAGAATTTATCCCCTCTTTTTTAAATTCGCTGATGATTCTAGTATTTAGTTCCTTGGCAGCTTTTTTGGTAAAAGTTGTAATTAAAATTTTATTGGCGGCAATTCCCTCTACTTTTATCAGTTCAATAACTTTTTTTACAATAGTAAAAGTTTTGCCAGTTCCAGGGCCAGCAATGATTGCTGCTGGAGTTTTTGCATCATATATTACTTCTTTTTGTTTGTCATTAATCATAAGATCAACTCATAGGCAAATCTTTTTATAAAAACACCGCTATCATCAATAAAAATTTCTCCAACATAAGAAAAATTCATTTTGCTAATCAAAGATCTCATTCTAAAATTATCCTCGTGAGTATCGATTCTTAGACAATCTTTACCGCTTTCTTTGGCTTTTTTTATAATTTCATCAAAAAAAATACTTGCAAGGCCTTCTCCTCTGTGATCTGTGTCCACACAAATAGTATGGATTACGAAATAATTTTCTCCCTTCATTTTATTTATTACAGGCTCATAGGTCTTTTCTTCTTCATCGGATAAAAAAGCGTAGGCTAATATTTCTCCGTTTTTTTCAAGAACATAGGATTTACCGCTTGAGATTTGACGGATCAAAAGTTTTTCATCTGGATTTCCTCTTTGCCATTGGTCTACACCGTCATTTTTTAGTGAAATTTTCGCTTTTTTTACAATTTCTTTAATTTTATCTAAATCATTTATATTTGCTTTCCTCATAAAATTATTATACCATTTGGCTTTAATGTAATTTGTTAAATTTAGGGTAAAATTTATGTATAGAGTAAATTATAGAATTATAAAGAGGTGTAAATGTACGATTATTTAATTATAGGTAACGGCATAGCAGGTCTTGCCGCAGCAGAAGAAATAAGAAAAAACGACGAAAATGGCAAAATTTTAATAGTTTCAAAAGAAGAAATTCCAACATACTGGAGAACAAGACTTTCAGCTTTGATATCCAAAGATTTTGACAAAGATGATATATATGTCAAAAAAGAAGATTGGTACCAAGAAAAAAATATCGAAGAGAAATTAGATACCGAAGTTGAAAAACTAGATTTAGAAAATAACAAGGCTATTATGGCAGATGGAGAAGAAATAGAATACGCTAAAGTTCTTTTGGCAACTGGAGCAAGAGCTTTCGTTCCTCCAATCAAAAATGTTGAAAGCAAGGGCGTATTTGCTATAAGAAGTCTTGATGATTTGATAAGTTTTAAAGAATATGCTGCTGATAAGAAAGAAGTTGTAATAATTGGTGGAGGAATCCTAGGTCTTGAAGCTGCTTTTTCTGTAAAGGAATTAGGCAAAGAAGTTTCTGTTATCGAGGCAGCTGATTATATCCTAAATCGTCAATTAGATCATGAGCTTTCTAAAAAACTTGAAAAATCCTTAAATGATATGGGTATTAAAACTTTTACTGGCAAAGCAACAGAAGAAATCTTGGTAAATGATGGCAAAGTTTCTGGCATCAAACTTTCTAACGGCGAAGAAATAAAAGCAGATGTGATAATGGTTCAAGCAGGAGTTCGCTCAATTATCGATCTTGCAAAAAATTCTAATCTTGAAGTTGACCGTGGAATAATTGTAAATGACAATTTACAAAGCAAAAAAGAAAATGTATATGCTGCAGGCGATTGTGCACAAATTGGAAACTTTACCATCGGTCTTTGGACAGCAAGTCAAGAAATGGGCAAAATTGTCGGTCGCAATATGACTGGAGCAAAGGAAACTTACGAAAAACCAAAACCATTCTCAACTTTGATGATTGGAAATATCAAGGTATTTTCAGCAGGAATGACTTCTGGAGAAGGCATTGAAGAAATGAAAACTGAAAAAGATGGCAACATCTACAAACTTTTCAAAAAAGACGGCAAATTTGTAGGTGGCATCCTCTGGAATGACATAAAAATGCAAAATGATGTAAAAGATCTTGTATTTAACGGCAAAAATTTAGAAGAAACAAAATTAGCAGAAATTTTCAATTAATTCTTTCAAAAAATAAAACAGCTTGCTTAGATTTTTTCTAAGCAAGCTGTTTTTCTTTTTAAAGTTTCATTGAATTTTGTCTACGTCTTAATCTTGTTATGGTTGCTTTTTCGTCAATTTCTACCATAGACATATTTATAAGACTATCTTTTTTGATATCGCAAATCGCCTTGGTTTTTGGAGTAATCAAACCAATCGGCAACAAGTCTTCATCAATTGATCGAACATGGCTTGTTAGTTTGCCAAAAACTTTTTCCGAACCAATTCCATCCAAAGTTTCGCCTTTTTTGATATCTCTTTTTGCAACTGTAACTGTATCAGCAACTTGGCCTTGAATTGGAACTATAGTTGCTTCATTTTCCACAACTGCCTTATAAATTGTAATTGGCGCTTCAAGACTTGTTAGATGGTATGGCCTATACATCAAATAATTTGGTCCATCTCCAAAACCTAAAAATTTCATCAAATCTCTTACATCTTCCTTATCACTTGTAACGATAATAAAAACTCCAGGGGCCATTCCTTGGGAAAATTCAACTACCTTATAATTATTTAAAATTCCCCCATCTTTTTTTAATTTAAAATCTTCGACAGCTGTTTCTGGACTTGTTTTTATTCCATGGCAACCAAAGGTATCTGGCAAAAATCCAAGAGCATTGCAAACACTATTTAGCTCTATCATGGTGTTAGTTCCATCTACAAAACTTGTTAGCATTTTTGGATTAAGATCTTTTGCTTTTGCTTCTTCCATGAGATTTTCTGGAGTTTGGTAATTGTCAAGTCTGTTATTTTTGCCCTTAGCAGCTACTAAAACTTCAAGTCCCATACCAAAGGCATATTCGCAAAGATCAATTATAGCTCCAGGCTCATCTCCCAAAATTCCAGTATACACAACTCCAGCTTTTCTTGCCATATCTGCCAAAACAGGTCCAACTGTCGCTTCACATTCCACATTAAAAGAAATCATATGCTTGTGGTATTGGATAGTTTTTCTTGCAATAACTGCTCCAAAAGGAGGATTTCCCGTACAATCGATGACTGCATTTATTTGCAAAAGTTTGTAAGAAAGTCTGTAATTTGTTGAAACACAAACATAACCTTTTTCCAAAATTTCATAGCCTTCGTTATAATCATCTGTATAAATTATCTTATCTTCATTAACTCCTGATTTTACCAAGGCTTTGATGGCTTTTTGTGGGGTCTTATCGATTACAAGTTTGACCTCCATGGCATCGATATTTGCAAGCTGTGAAATAAGTGAAGTTCCCATTTTGCCACAGCCAATTATAGCAAGTTTTATCGACTCGCCGTTATATTTCATTTCATTTAAATTTCTACTAATTTTAAACATTTAAGCTCCTTAAATAATCAGCTAAAACTTTTGCTGAAGATGCTGCCCATTGGATATTATAGCCTCCACAAGCTCCATTAACATCTAAAATTTCTCCGATAAAAAACACATCTGGGAAAATTTTTGACTCCATGCTTTTAGGATTTACAAATTTAGTGTCAACTCCACCAATTGTCAACTGGGCATTTTCATTATCGTGAATTTTTGTAATTTCAAAGCTTAGATTTTTTAAAGTTTTAACTAATTTTTCCAAGTCGTAAGTTTTTACTTCCAATAATTTTTTCTTAGGACTTAGCTTTAGCAAATTAATCACATCTCCAATAAGCTTCTCATTTATTATACCGATTAATAAATCAGATAGAGATTTATTTGGAAAATTCTTTATTATTTTTTCTAAAAAATCATAAAATTCCTGGTAAGTTTTCTCTGGATAAAAATCAATTTCAACAGATGCTTTTTTCTTATCTCTTAAAGCAAGAGATAGGTCATTTGAAATATCCAAAATTGCAGTGCCAGTAAGGCCATAATCTTGAAAAATTATATCATCTATTGAAGATTTTATAAATTTCCCTTCCACAAACAAGCTAGCCTTGCCAGTAATTCTTGTTCCCTTGGCTTTTTTGCTAAATTTTTCTTTACTTTCAAAATTTGTAATCCCATAGGTCATTTTTGTAAGAGGAATTTCATTTTTTATTAAAGCAAAAATTTTACCATCAGATCCAGAATTTGCCAAGCTTTTGCCACCTGTTGCAAAAACTAATTTGTCATAGGAATATGATTTTTCATTAGTTAAGACTTCTTTTTTTGAAAAATTTATAGCTTTTACTTCTTGATTAAAGATAAATTTAGCATTTTCTTTTGAAGAATTATACAAAGCATCTCTAATAGTTTTACTTGACATGGTTTTTGGATAGCATCTACCAGAAGGAAGATTTGTCGTTGCGATTCCAATATTATTTAGGTATTTTATCAAATCGTAATTTGTAAAATTATCTAAGGCATATTTGAAAAACTCTTCATTTTCTGATTTATAAAAATCGTAAGAAAAATTTAGATTGGTGAAGTTACAGCGACCATTTCCACTTGCAAGTAATTTTCTGCCTGAAAATTCGTTTTTTTCTAAAATTGTAATTTCACCAGAGTCCATAAAATTTGCAAAAAATAAGCCTGCAACTCCTGCTCCAATTACTAAGATTTTCATATTTCTCTTAAGGCCTCAAGGATTGTTTCATACTCGTTGTAATATGTTTTTTCGTTGCCGTGATGCTTTAGAAATCTTTCTTCGCCCTTACCAAGAGTTACTATATAATCTCCTTTATCGGCGTTCTTAATAGCCCATTTGATGGCTTCTTTGCGATTTTTTATTTTTATATATTCTCCATGAAATTCTTCAATTCCAGAAATTACATCACTTGTAATATTTTCATAAGTATCGAATTTATTATCATCTGTTGTAAGAACTGCAAAGACCTTGTTTTTTGCACAAACATTTCCAGTGGATTTTCTAAATTCATAATTTCTATCCCCATTTACTCCAAAAACTGCATAAGTTTTTACATCTTTTGGAATTGTCTTAAAAAGCGAATCAAAAGCTACTGGGGTGTGGGCAAAATCTATTACTATATTTTTGCCCAAATTATTTTCTATAAATTGAAATCTCGATGGAATGCCCTTAAATTTGATGAGATTTTCTGAGATTTCTTTAAGATCAACGCCCATCTGATTTAGGCAAGTTATGGCAGCAAGTGAGTTATAAACTTCATAATCTGCTATGGAATTAATAGCAAAATCTTGATCTTTTACTTTAAAATGTGTAGTTTTTCCTATTTTTTTGACCTCATAAGCTCTATAATCAGAGCCTTCATTTAGTCCAAAAGTAATTACATCATCAAAAAGTTCTTTAGATTTTCTTCCATAAGAATCGTCAAAATTTGCAATTTTTACCTTGCTAACCTCAAAAAGTTTCATTTTGGCAGCAAAATAATTATCCATTGTCTTATGATAATCCAAATGCTCTGCCGAAAGATTTGTAAAAACTCCGTAATCAAAATTTATTCCCAAAAGTCTGTTTTGGTCAAGGCCGTGGGAGCTTGCTTCAATTACAGCCCTATTAATATTTTTTTTAAGACTTTCATTTAAAACTTTATTTATGAAAAATATATTAGGTGTTGTGTTTGGAGTTTCAATCCTTTGACCATTTACAAAGGCTCCGTCTGTTCCAATGTTTGTGGCAGATCCAAAAATTTCCTTAATCAAAAAATAAATCAAAGAAGCAGTTGTGGTTTTGCCATTAGTACCAGTAACTCCAACAAGAGTCATTTTTTTTGCTGGAAAATCCGCCAAAATATTTGAAATTTCTGAGGTTATTTTTCTGCTATCAGAAACTTTTATGTAATTGATATTATCCAAATAATCAATATCTTCAGTGTGGATTATAGTTTTTGCTCCATTTTTTATTGCATCTTCTATGTATTTATGACCATCTAAGACATTGCCCTTGATGGCAGCAAAAGTATCAGCATGGCTACAATCCTTGGAATTATTGCTAATTTCTTTTATTTCAAAATTATTTTGTTTTTTTGTTGATATATAAGAAATTTTCTTAATCAATTGTTCAAATTTCAATGTATTATATATCCTTTCTTAGTAATTACATCTCTAATTTTATTTACATGATCCATACCATTGGTTTCTAGGGTAATTTCTACATTTATATTTTTATATCTGCTTGAAGCTTTTAAGCTATCATGGTTTATAGAAATAACATTGGCCTTGGTATAGGCTATATCATATAAAAGTGCCTGAAGTTTTCCTGGAATATTTGGTATTTCTACAGTAATTCTTGTAATTCTTCCTGTTTCATATAGACCTCTATTTATAAGTTGAGAAATAAAGCTCATATCGATATTACCACCACTTACAAGTGAAACTACGTTTTTGTTATAAAAATTTAATTTGCTCAAAGCTGCTAAGGACAAGGCTCCTGATGGTTCTGCTATTAATTTGTGACGCTCCATTAGGCTAATTAGTGCCATCAAAATTTCCTCATCACTTACACTTACCCAATCATCTACATAATCTTTGGCTATTTCATAAGTATATTTGCCAACTTCAGCAACAGCAGTTCCATCTGCTATGGTATCAACTCCGTCTAATTTTACTATTTTACCTTTTTTGATTGCCTCTTGCATGGAAGCTGCGCTTACTGGCTCTACGCCAATTACTTTTATTAAAGGACTAATTTGTTTGATACATTTGGCAAGACCTGCTATAAGGCCACCACCGCCAACTGGAACTATTACATAATCCACATACTCAAGCTCATCTACAATTTCTAAGGCTATGGTTCCTTGACCTTCTATAACGTCCAAATCATCAAATGGCGGAATAAAGGTAAAGCCTTTTTCTTCGGCTAATTTTATGGCATGCTCTTTACATTCGTCAAAATTTTCTCCATATAAAACGACATTTGCCCCATATTTTAAAGTTCCCTCGACTTTTATCATTGGAGTTTGCTCTGGCATACAAATTGTAGCATTAATTCCTAATTTATTGGCAGAAAAAGCCACTCCTTGGGCGTGATTTCCTGCTGATGCGGTAATAATTCCCTTTTCTTTTTGGTTATCTTCCAGTTTTGATAGCTTATTGTAGGCTCCTCTTATTTTAAAAGAACCAGTTTTTTGCAAATTTTCCGGTTTTATGTACACCTTATTATTAGACAAATCTGAAAAATAATCTGAATAAAACAAATGAGTTTTGTTTATTACTTGGTCAACTCTTTCTTTAGCACTTATAAAATCAAACATGGTATTCCTCCTAGTCATATTATAGCATTTTTTTAAAACTAATATATAAAAACAGAAAAAAACTGTTGCTTACAAAACTTTTATCTAAGTTCATTTAGCAACAGTTTTTAATTTTATAGGCCTAATTTTTTTTCAATAGCTGCCTTATCAAATCCAACAATGTCTTCTCCATCGATATTTATTACTGGAACTCCTCTGTATCCTTTGGAAACAAGATATTCCACAGCATCTGGATTCTCATCGATGTTCATTTCTTTAAATTCAATATTATTTTCATTAAAATATTGTTTTGCAGCCTTGCAAAAAACACAAGTATTTGATGTATAAATTTTTATTTCTGCCATTATTAACTCCTTTTATATTATACTTAAAGATTTATACCCGATTTTTTATAAAATATCAGCTAATTTGATAAAATCATCTAAAGATAAATTTTCAGCTCGAAGATTTTCCCTAAGGCCTGTTTTTTCAAAGGCAATTTTAAGATCTTCCTTGCTTGCCACATCCGATAGTGAGTTTAAAATCGTCTTTCTTCTTTTGTTAAAGCCTGCTCTAACAAGATTAAATAATTTCTTTTGATCGACCTTTTCATCATAAATTCTAAGTTTTAGATTTAAAATGCTTGAATCGATTTTTGGTTGAGGCATAAAGACTGTTTTTGGCAAATTCACCAAAATTTTGGCATCGGAATAAAATTTGACAAAGACTGATAAGGAAGAATAATCTTTGTCATTAGCACTTGCCACCATCCTTTGAGCAACTTCTTTTTGAACCATAATGGTCATATCCTGGCAAGGAAAATTAGATGTTATTAGTAGTTCGATTATTGGTGTTGTGATGTAATAGGGAAGATTTGAAACAACCTTAAAACTTTGGTTGCTAAATTCATCTTCTATGAGTTTTTTTAGGTCGACTTTTAATATATCTTGGTTAATAACTTTGACATTTGAAAATTCTTCAAGATTTTGCTGTAATATCGGAATTAAATTCTCATCTATCTCTACTGCTAGGACTTTTTTGGCTGTTTTTGCCATTTCATAAGTGATAGTTCCAATTCCAGGCCCAATTTCAAGGACATTTTCATTTTCTATATCTGCTATATCAATTATTTTATCTACAAAATTCTTATCTATTAGAAAATTTTGTCCAAGAGATTTTTTGAATTTAAAATCGTAGAGATCTATTATCTCTTTTACAATTTTTGGTGAATAAAGTTTTTTCATAATTTTTCTACCGCCTGGTTAAAGTCTTCTCTTTTGATTCCAAATGAATTTAGTTTGGATAAAAGTTGTTTGGAATTGTAGTAACCTATGCCTAATAAATCTCCTAGCTTTTCGCGTCTAATTTTGGAGTTTTTACCTATGGTTAGGTCATTTTCCAATAGATCAGCCATGGTAAATTCATTTCTTTTTTCAACAACTTCCGCTTTTGCTCTGTTTAATGCTTCTATTATAACTTGAGGATCTGCATTTTCTACTCCCAAGTCATTTTTTTTGATAGCATTTTTCCTGTCGATGTAGGCGTCTTTGGCTGTTGGAATCTCTCTTTTTATCCTAGCTCTGATTTTTTTTCCAGCATAATCTGGATCTGTCAAAATTATTATCCCCGTAAGGTCATTTATTTTTTTAAGTTTTTCTATCAAATCCTTGCCAAAGCTTAGACCATTTGTGCAAATCATTTCGCAATCCACCGCTCTTTTTACATTTGCTATGTCATCTTTACCTTCGACAACTATTGTTTCTTTAATCATAAATTAAAAAACTCCTTGGTATTGCTGTAAGTTTTTTTACAAAGCTTTTCTAATTTCATATCCCTAAGTTCGGCGATTTTTCTTGCAACTTCGATGATTTTTCTTGGATCATTTCTAAGTCCTCTGTAAGGCTCTGGGCTAAGGTAAGGACTATCTGTTTCAAGCATTAATCTATCCAAATTTACATTTCTTGCGGCAATTTGTTCGTTTTTGCCATTGGAAAATGTTACAACTCCGCCAATAGAGATGTAAAAACCCATATTCATATAAGTTTCTAAAGTTTCCAAATCATCAGAAAAGCAATGAATTTGAATTTTTAAGTCTGTGAAATTTTTTAAAATCTCAATAGTATCTTCTTTTGAAGATCTTTGATGGATAACTGCTGGCAAATTTAATTTTCTTGCCAAATCAAGCTGTTTTATAAAAATTTCTTTTTGTTTTTCCTTATTGTCATCTCTCCAATAATAATCAAGACCGATTTCGCCTATTGCTACGATTTTTTCATTTTTTGCTAAATCTTCAATTTTTTCCAAATCGCAATCGCCTATATGGTCGACTTCTTCTGGATGAAGGCCTACCATGGGGTAGATGTTATCGTAAGCTTTTGAAAGTTTAATATTTTCTAGTGAATCTTCTAGATTTGTGGCTGGCAAGATGAGGGCATTTACAGAAAAATTAGACAGGTCACTAATTATAAATGACCTGTCATTGTCAAACTTGCCATCGCAAATATGGCAGTGTGAATCAATTAATTTCATTATGAAACCTTACTTCCTGGCTTCATATTGCTTAAGGTGGTTAAAATTGATAAGTCTTCATCAAATTCTGCTGATAAAATAATTCCTTGGCTTTCAATGCCACGCATTTTTCGAGGAGCAAGGTTTTTAACCACTATAACATTTTTGCCAACTAAATCGCTTGGCTCATACCATTTTTTGATGCCAGAAATGATTGTTCTTGGCTTATCTTCACCAATATCAACGCTAAATACTAATAATTTGTCAGCATCTGGATGATTTTTGCATTCCAAAACTTTGCCAACGACAAAATCAACTTTGGCAAAATCGTCATAAGAGATTTCATTTTTTTCTTCTTCTTTTTCGCTTGATTTATTCTTGCCAAGTCTTTTTTCGATTAGGGCATTGTTTTTATCGTGTAATTTTTCTAATTCTTTGTCTATATCCAATCTATCAAATAAATTAGCACCCTTATTTACCTTTAATCCTTCTTCTAGAAGTCCAAATTCTCCTGCTGAAGCAAAGCCTTTATTTTCGCAAGCAAGTTTTTTCAAAATTTCCTTGCTGGTATTTTTCATCACTGGCTCTATTAATTGAGCTACAATTCTTAAAGATTCTGCCAAATTATATAAAACAGTGTTTAATCTTTCTTTGTTAGCCTCATCTCTTCCCAATATCCAAGGCTCAGTTTCATCTACATATTTGTTGGCACGTCTGATGAAAGTCCAAAGGCTTTGAAGAGCATCGTTAAATTTAAAGGCATCCATTTGACTTACAAAATTATGGTAAGTTTCTTTTGCTAAAGCTTTTAACTGGTTATCAACATCTTCAGAAACACTTCCCTTAGCGATTATTCCACCGTTATATTTATCAATCATTGATGTAGTTCTTGAAAGAAGATTACCCAAGTCATTTACTAAGTCAGAATTATATCTTTCCATAAATTTTCTGCTTGAGAAATTTCCATCAGAACCAAAATTAAATTCACGAAGGACAAAATATTTTAGGGCGTCCACTCCATAAAGTTCACAAAGTGGTTCTGGATACATGATATTTCCCTTAGATTTGCTCATCTTATCGTTATCAAACAAAATCCAACCATGGGCAAAAACTTTTTCTGGAAGTGGTAAATCAAGAGCCATCAAAAGTGCCGGCCAAATTATAGTGTGAAATCTTACTATATCTTTGCCTATTAAATGAACACTTGCTGGCCAATATTTATTAAATTTCTCCTTATCATCTCCATAACCAATGGCTGATAAATAGCAAGATAAGGCGTCAATCCAAACATAAACTACATGCTTATTATCAAAAGGAACATCAACTCCCCAATCAAAAGAGTTACGAGTTACAGATAAATCTGTAAGGCCTTTTTCGATAAAATTGTTAAGCATTTCTTTTTGTCTAAATTGAGGTTCTAGAAATTCTGGATGATTTTTAAAGAGTACTTTTAATTTATCTTCGTATTTTGAAAGTCTAAAAAAGTAGGTTTCTTCTTCTTGATATTCAACATCTCTTCCGCAATCAGGACATTTGCCATCAACTAATTGAGCTTCAGTCCAAAAAGCTTCGCAAGGTGTGCAATAATATCCTTTGTATTCACCCTTGTAAATATCGCCTTTTTCATAAAGTTTGGTGAAAATATTTTTTACATCTTCTTCATGTTGGGCTTCTGTTGAGCGAATAAATGAATCATAATCAATTTCAAGTTTTTTCCAAAGTTCTATGGTTTCTTCTGCAATTTTATCTACAAATTCTTTAGGAGATTTGCCAGCATTTATTGCACTTCTCATTATTTTTTGACCATGCTCATCAGTTCCTGTTGTAAGATAAGCATCATAGCCTTGTAAATTTTTATATCTTTTTAAAACATCTGCGATAATTGAAGTATAAGTATTTCCAATATGTAAGTTGCTATTAGGATAATATATTGGAGTCGTTATATAATATGGTTTTTTCTCTGTCATTATTAATCCTTTCGATTGAAATATAATTATATTTTACTTCTTTTAAGCTTTATTTCATTTTCCTTGTTAATTGCTAATAAAAGTGTATACTAAAAATAAATATAAACTTATAAGAAAGACCAGTAGGATTATTCCGAATTACAACTTTCTTTTGTTTTACGCCAGCCTTGGGCCTGTCAAGGCATAGAGTATAAAAAGAGGTGGTACCGCGATTTTCGCCCTCTTATGCTCTTTTTTTGTGCTTATTTTTAGGAGGAATTATGTTACACACTTACAAAAAAGAATACGATAATGTTTTTGACGAACTAGTTGATCGTGGATATTATGAACAATCTACAAATGAAGAAGAACTAAAGAAAAAACTTAAAAATGAATCTGTTAAATTTTATTGTGGTTTTGACGCTACTGCAGATTCTCTAACTGTTGGCCATTTAATTCAAATTATGGTTATGATGCGCATGCAAAATTATGGTCATAGACCTGTTGCCCTACTAGGTGGCGGAACAACCCTAATCGGTGACCCATCAGGAAGAAGCGATATGCGACAAGTAATGACAGTTGAAAAAATTAACCACAATGCAGAATGTTTTTACAAGCAATTCCAAAGATTTTTGGACATTTCTGATGGGAAAGCAACTTTGTTAAATAACAAAGATTGGCTGCTTGAGTTAAAATTCTTGGAATTTTTAAGAGATGTCGGTAGCGAATTTTTGGTAAATGAAATGCTTAAAAAAGATGCCTACAAAAATCGTATGGCAGCTGGTGGACTAACTTTTTTTGAATTTTCTTATATGCTTTTGCAATCCTACGATTTTCTTAAAATGTATAGAGATGATGGAGTAACTCTTGAAATAGGTGGCTCTGACCAATGGTCAAACATCATAGGCGGAGTAGATCTAATCAAAAAACACGAAAATGGCGAAGCTTATGGCATGACTTTTTCACTTCTTACAACAGCTGATGGAGTAAAAATGGGCAAAAGCCAAAAAGGAGCTGTATGGCTTGATAGCGAAAAGACAAGTCCTTATGAACTTTTCCAATATATGAGAAATGTAGATGATAGAGATGTTGAGAAATTCTTATTGCAATTGACATTTTTACCAACTAAAGAATGTAGGGAATTAGGACAAGCTAAAGATGCTAAAGACATAAACCACGCCAAAGAAATTCTAGCCTTTGAGGTTACTAAATTAGTCCATGGCGAAGAAGAAGCAAAGAAGGCACTTGATGCTGCAAAAGCTTTATTTGCTGGAGCTGGCAATGAAGATGCTATGCCAACTACAAATATCAGCAAAAATGATTTACCAAAGGGACTTTTGCAAATGATGACAGATCTAGGACTAACTAAATCTAATGGTGAAGCAAGAAGACTTGTAAGCCAAGGTGGAGTTTCTATCGATGATGAAAAAATCACAGATACTGCCTTTGAGATTACAGAAGATTTGTTTAAAGACGGAAAAATAATAATAAGAAAAGGTAAAAAAGTTTTCCACAGAGTATTGATCGGATAATTTTTAAAAAAAGATTTAAATAAAAAAGCAATCACTAGGCTAAATAGCTAAATGATTGCTTTTTTACTATTTGTGTTTACGCATGTACATTTCTATCGGTTATTTTATATTGGAGACCTTTACCGATAGCTATTAATTTTTCAACAATTACTATATTAATTTTTCTTAACTAATATGTTTTTTAATTCTATGTTTTTATCCACCATTGCCTTATACTCGGTCCTGACTTTATTATACATTTCAAAAAGCTTTAGTTTTGCTTCCTTATTTTTATAAACTTTGAAATAACCACTGCACAAATAATTTTTGCCATTATTTTCTATAAATCCCATGACATCTTCGTAAGGATATCCCAAAAACAGTCCAATTTCATGGGGAAAATTATTGGCCAAAAGTTTTTTTTGCAAACATTTTATGCAAGTATCAAGGTTATTTGTCTGATAACCACAAGAAGTCAAATAAATTTTTGTTTGTTTGGAATTTATTGATTCAAGTAGATTAGCCTTTCTAAAACAAAGTATTGAAGATGTATTTTTTCTCTTTGATATAAGAGTAAAATAAATATCAATCTTGTTAAAATCCTCATTCCAAATTTTTATCAAATAATCCACATCATAGGCTTCATTGGAAATAGTAAATAAATTAGCAGGCTTAATTTGCCCTAAAACTTGGCTACAGTATAAAGCTAATATTTCATCTGCCATCTACAATTTTGCAAGGAGATCATCTGCTAAATCTTTACAAGCATCAATTGCCTCATCATCAGGATAGTCATATGCTGCGAGTCCATCAGAAGCAAGGTTGATATTGTCATTTTCACATCTTTCTTGCCAAGTTCTCATCCATTCTCCATCATTCCATTCGTAAGAACCAAATATCACAACAGGTTTTCCTGCCAAATCATTTTCAACACTTGCAAACATTGGTTCAAATTCGCTATCTTCTAGCTCTTCATTTCCCATTGCTGGGCAACCAAAAGCAAATCCATCAAATTCTTTAATTCTATCTTTTGAAAATTCGCTGCAAGTTACAAATAAAGCTTCGTTCTTCTCATTTATTCTATTTGCAATAGCATTTGCCATTGCTTCTGTATTACCGGTTCCTGACCAGTAAATTATTGCTATTTTTGCCATAATTTTCTCCTTAAATTTTATTTGATATTATTATATCACATTATGATATTGATTATCAATACCATAATGTGATATTTTTGATTTTTTTTTAACTTTTTTTAAAAAAATATAAAAAAACTAATCCAAGAAAACAAGGATTAGTTTTTAAATTCATTATTTGTTATTAAATAATTTATTATTATGGCAAGAGCAGTCCTTACAGCCTGTTTTGTTGTCATTTACTATAAATCTTTTATAGACTATAAATGCACAAAGACAAACTATCAATATTAGTAAAATCCATGATTGTAAATTCATAAATCCTCCAAATCTTAGGCAAGTTCTGCCTTAAATGATCTATTTTCTTTTCTAGATTTTGCTGGTCTAAATAATAAATATAACATTACAATTAAAAAACCTACTGCTATAGCTGTTGCAATTGTGAAAATTCCATTTGCAAATAGATTAGCAAATTGGTAGAATATAAAGCTTATTACATAAGCAAAGCACATTTGATAGCCTATGGTTAGTAAAGTCCACTTATTATCTCCCATTTCAGTTTTTATTGCACCAACTGCAGCAAAACATGGCATACAAAGCATATTAAATAGTAAGAATGAATAGCCAGCTATTGGAGTTCCTATTGCAGCGTTGAAAGCAGCTAATAGTTCTGGGCTTTCTTCTGTTACATCAGCTCCAAGCCCTAAAACAATTCCCATGGTATTTACAACATTTTCTTTTGCTACAAAGCCTGAAACTGTTGCAACTACGGCTTGCCAAGTTCCAAAACCAACAGGTTTAAATATAAAACCAATTTTTGATCCAATAACTCCTATAATTGAATTTGCACCATCTTCTTCAACTAAATTTAAACTAAAGTCAAAGTTAGTCAAAAACCAGATTACTATAGCTGAAAGTAAGATTATCGTTCCAGCACGTTTTGCATAAGCCTTCGATTTGTTCCAAACATCTTGCAATACCGATGTAGGTCTTGGAGCATGGTATGGAGGTAATTCCATTATGAAAGGTGCAGGATCTGATTGTAGAATTTTAAATTTCTTTAAAATAATTCCACTAATAACTATTGCTAAAATTCCAACAAAGTAGAAAGAAAATGTAATTAGTGATCTATTTGTAGGGAAAAATGCTCCAGCTATAAGAGCAATTACAGGAAGTTTTGCACCACATGGCATAAATGATGTTGTCATAATGGTAAGTCTTCTATCCCTATCATTTTCTATAGTTCTAGATGCTTGGATTCCAGGAACTGCACAGCCTGTTGATACCATAGCTGGAATAAAAGATTTTCCTGAAAGGCCAAATCTTCTAAAAATTCTATCCATGATAAAAGCAACTCTTGACATATAGCCTATATCTTCAAGTATTGATAAAAGTGCAAATAATACCATCATTTGTGGCAAAAATCCAAGAACAGCACCAACGCCTGCAAATATACCATCAGTTATAAGTCCACTGAGAACTTCATTTATTTGCATAGATTCTAAAAATGATCCGACAGCTGGAATTAAAGTGTTATCAAAAAATCCATTTACAGCTTCAGTTGCCATTGTTCCTGGCGATTTTGAATGAACTGCTAGAGAATATACTACAAACATTACAAGGGCAAAAATTGGAAGACCCAAAATTCTTGATGTTACAATCTTATCTATCTTATCAGTTGTACTTAGCTTTGGAGCAGCTTTTTTCAATATTTTTTCGCTTAAAACTTCAAGCGCATTGTATCTTTCGCTTGTAATTATAGATTCTGCATCGTCATCTAAATCCTCTTCTATTTTTTCTCTAATATCTAAGATTTTCTTCTTATCTACTTCTGATAAAGAAATCTTATCTAACATTTCTTCATCATTTTCAAAAGCTTTAATTGTATAGAAACGTGATAAATTACTATCTACATAAGGATCTACAATATTTTTGATATCCAAAAGCGAATTTTCCAAATTGTTTTCATAGACGAAATAATTAGGTTCGGTTTTCTTATCGATTTCTTTATTTATCTCTGCTATTAATTTTTTAATTCCAACTTTTTTGCTGGCAACAATCTCAATTACAGGACATCCTATAGCTTTGCTAAGAGCATCTATATCTATGTAATCCCCTCTTTGCTTTACAATATCGGTCATATTTAAGGCGATTATTGTCGGTATTCCCAATTCCAAAAATTGGCTAGTTAAATATAAATTTCTAATTAAATTTGATCCATCGACTAAATCTACAATTAAATCTGGTCTTTCATTTACTAAGTATTCTCTAGCAACTTTTTCTTCCAAAGTATAAGGTGATAGAGAATAAATTCCAGGCAAATCTTGGATAATTATTTCTTTATGTCCTTTTAGATTTCCTTCTTTTTTATCAACTGTAACCCCTGGCCAGTTTCCTACTCTTTGATTTGAGCCTGTTAAGGCATTAAAAAGAGTAGTCTTGCCTGAATTTGGGTTTCCAGCTAGTGCTACTTTAAATGTCATATTTCCTCCACAAGAATATTTTCTGCATCATGTTTTCTAATAGTAAGTTCATAACCTCTTAAATTAATTTGTACAGGATCGCCCAAAGGTGCGACTTTTCTTACAAAAATTTCAGTTCTTTTTGTAATTCCCATATCCATTATTCTTCTTTTAGTAGGACCATCACCTTCAATCTTTGCGACCCTTAGATTTTCTCCTACTTTAGCATCTTTTAAAGATTTCACTAAATAACCTCCCTAACATAAATTCTTTTTGCTATCTCTTTTGATAAAGCAAGTCTGTTTCCGTCAATTGCAAATATGTAATTTACTCCATCAAATCTTTGCAGAGTTATCTCTTTGCCCTTTACAATCCCCAGATCTGATAAATGTCTTTTCACTTCATCTTTTCCTTTTAAGTCGACAACAATAACCGTATCGCCTTCATTACATAAAGTTATCGGCATATATCCTCCTTTAAGAAATTTTATATATCTTTAAATTTTATTTAAAAAAATAGTGTTTTCTTATGTAATAAGTATACCATATAATATTTTAAAAAAATCACTTTATGAGTATATACCAACAACCTTAATATTTCAAGCTTATGTAAAGAAAAATTTATTTTTTAATTATATTAAAGCCTAAAAATAAATCGAAAGAAACCAGCCTTTTTGAGATGAATAAACAATTAAAAATATATGAGGATAATTAGAAATTTTAAATATCTAAATAAAATTTTTTTAGTGAACAATAATTATACGACCCTTTTTTATTGTTTCACTTAAGTGAGTTGAGCGAACGAAAGAGAGCGAAACAAAAAACCACCTGCTATGCAGGTGGAGGGATTTAGCTTTAGCTTCAAGCACCAAGAAAACCT
>QWCE01001336.1_pt1 | contig 38193 bp, 28 predicted proteins | sample 1972531 | NCBI WGS metagenome assembly QWCE01 (sample SAMN09866716, study PRJNA288562) | Human gut metagenome isolate term4_stool, whole genome shotgun sequencing... | reverse complement strand
GCAAGAACCAAAGAATACATATTCATAAGGTTTTCAAAGGTATAGCCCAAAGAGGAAAATGCTCCATGGGTTGGTTCTTCGGTTTCAAATTGCATTTGACTTGTAATGAGAAAGGAGAACTTCTCAACTTTATGATAACACAGGGAGATGTTGATGATCGTAAGCCATTGGCATACAAAGCATTTGTAGATTTCATATATGGCAAGCTGGTCGGAGATAAGGGGTACATCGGCAAGAATCTCTTCCAAAAGCTGTTTGTGGATGGAATATAACTTATTACCAAGCTGAAAAGCAACATGAAAGGAGCTTTGATGAGCGTTTCTGACAGGCTATTACTCAGAAAAAGAGCCATTATGGAAACTGTGAATGACGAGCTTAAGAATATTGCACAGGTGGAACACTCCAGGCATAGATGCTTTGATAATTTCATCGTCAATTTATTAGGCGCTATTGCTGCCTATTGTTTGTTTCCCAAGAAACCGTGTATCAATGTACAAAGGACTATTGATACACAGCTTGCATTGTTTTGAATTCATCGAACTCACGTTATTTATTAAACAAGTATCCTATGACAAAATAAGGATACATATATACATAGAGAGAATTTCCTAATACTTCTGGTAATAATAATGCAAAAAGACCTAAAGACACATAGACAATTATATTATCATTAAAATATCTGTGAACGACTAATAATGCCATGCTACACCAAAAGATAGCCCACAAGAACCAAATTGAGTGTAAATAAGTAACAAGCTGATGACCAATGGGATGTCCCCCCCCATATTATATGCGCATCCATTATGAGTAGATAAATAGAGTTCCAGATTATTATCGGTAAAACCAACTTTGTGAATCTTGACTTTACATTTTGGCCCCAAGAATGACTTTTTATCGTATGATAGAAAAGGTATCCACTGATTAGCATAAACAATGGCATATGGAAGCTATATATAGCTATAAATAAAGGGTTTTTGAAAAAATCCCCATTATTGCACTCAAATGAACCATATTGGATGTTATGCCCGAAAACCACTAATATTATAGCAATTCCTTTGACAACATCCAAATATAGATTTCGAGATCTTGGTTGAGATATATTTGACTGACTATCTTTTTTCATGTTATCGTTATTTCCAACAATAAAATAAATCACTTTTTTTGACTTATCATATTTTTGACAATAGATTTTCAACCTGTTTCGAATTAGATTCCAAGAGTAATCTTACAGTAGTACTTAATAAATGCTTCACAGAGAGTTCAACTCTTGCAGTCTTTATAAGATCTTATTTTCTTTGGCATCCCAAACGACACGTTCTATATGATGTTTATTGTGAATACTGCGTAATATTTCGACACAATCATTTCGTTTTTTTAGTCTAAGTTCTTAAGGCTGATGTCCTAGCGAGAGTCAAGGAGAGCGTTGCTTACTTGTCAGAGTCTCGGGGGCGGAAACCAATGAACTTATTAGCCAAAAATTTAGAACTTTGGTCGGTGGCTTTAAGCAAATTTTGGTATAATAAGCTATGCCAATATATTATTTTGCTATTCTACGTGTGCAAAGATAGCGAATAAGTTTGGTGGAATCAAATGATTAATAAGGAAAAATTATTTGATTCATATGCTTTAACCATCGTAAAGATGAGTGTAAAGTAAACTGTTTCGGGCAACTATAAAAAATAGTTTACCACAGTTTATTTTTATGGACAACAATAAATTCTAACAAGGAACACTATGCCTAACTTGTCAAAATAGGGAGAGTTTAACCCAGTCTGAGGTTACATTTTCAAAAGATGACCTATTGCAAAGTAAAAGGTGACGTATTGAAGAACAATAGGTCACCTTTCAGTTAATAATCTCAAAGCAGATTACTGAAGAAGTCAGGTATGTTATCTGAGGTCGATAATTTCCGCCTTATCAGTTTCTTTCGCATTGAAATGAAAAAGTTTATCGGGATGCTTGCCGACTCGTATATTTGTGATATTGATAGTCACCCATTTACCATTTTGTAAGAATTTTATCTTTTGTGGCTGATAGCGTTTGTTGACGGTAATATAAATTTCTTGTAAACTGCGTGCAGGATGAATGGCCTTCAAATATATATTATAATTGGTACTGGCTTTCATAGAAATTTGATAGCCATTCTTATAGATGGTCATGAAACTATAAGGATTCATTGACATTCGCTGGGCTTCGTTTGGTGTGGATATATTAACCTCGTTGGTTTTCTTCATATATGTCCACTGTGTTTTTCCATCAAACCAGATTGTGCCCTGGGGAGTCAGGGCCTTAAATTTCTTGCCTTTTATAAAAATAGTACCTTTCGTGTTACCGTATTGTGAGCTGATAACAGAAAAGTTGGCCGATGCACCACCTGACTTTTCTAAAACTTTAGAAACTTTGTCAAGAACATTTTTTGCTTGATTTGAACTTTGTGCATAAAAATTTGTACACAATAACAATGCTAATGCCAAAAATGTAAATCTAATTGTTTTCATAACTTATTTATTAACTACGAAGGCGAGAAAGCATAACGTCTAAACTTGTTTCATCTGCAATTAATACTTCTCGTGGTTTTGACCCTTGTGCAGCACCAACAATACCCGCCTTCTCCATTTGATCCATTAGACGGCCAGCTCTATTATATCCAATGGAAAAGCGTCGTTGTATCATACTTGTTGAACCTTGCTGGTTCAGAACAATAGCCCTTGCCGCATCTTCAAAAAGCGGATCGATATTTTGTGTGTCCAAACTGTCACCGTTCACATTGCCGTCTTCGGATATCGGTTCTGGGATTTCCAAAGGCTGTGTTGGCCCAACTTGCTCTGCGATGAACTTAGATATATTCTCAACTTCGGGTGTATCAACAAATGCACACTGAACACGGTTTGGTTCGCCACCATTCAGATAGAGCATATCGCCTCGACCGACGAGTTGTTGCGCACCCGGACGGTCAAGAATGATTCTTGAATCCATCATCGCACCAACCCTGAAAGCTATTCTGCCTGGGAAGTTAGCCTTAATGTTACCTGTTATAATGGTTGTGGTAGGGCGCTGGGTTGCAATAATCATGTGTATTCCCACCGCACGTGCCAATTGTGCGATGCGGGTAATAGGCATTTCAATTTCTTTACCAGCCGTTAAAATCAAGTCACCAAATTCATCGATAATGACCACTATATAGGGCATAAAATCATGACCCTCATGCGGATTTAACTTCCGAGTGAGAAATTTCTTATTGTATTCCTTGATATTTCTTGCTCCCGCTGCTTTCAACAGATCATAGCGTTCGTCCATTAGTACACATAGACCTTTTAAAGTCTTGACAACCTTTTGGACGTCGGTAATAATGGGTTCTTCCATATTTTCTTCAACAGAAGCCATGAAGTGCTTAGCTATTGGAGCATAAATGCTAAATTCAACCTTCTTGGGATCGACAAGAACAATTTTTAATTCGTTAGGATGTTTTTTGTAGAGTAGGGAAGTGATAATGGCATTGAGCCCTACCGATTTACCCTGTCCGGTCGCTCCAGCTACGAGTAAGTGTGGTATTTTAGCCAAATCAACCATAAACACATCGTTTGTGATAGTCTTTCCCAATGCGATTGGTAATTCCATACTTGAGTCCTGGAACTTTTTGGAATTAAGAATAGAATACATTGAGACGATGGACGGCTTCGCATTCGGCACTTCAATGCCTATCGTACCTTTCCCAGGCATAGGGGCGATGATGCGGATACCTATTGCTGCAAGGCTCAAAGCTATGTCATCTTCCAGATTCTTAATCTTTGAGATTCTCACTCCCTGCGCAGGGGTAATTTCATATAGAGTAATAGTTGGGCCGACAGTTGCACGAATACTTCGTATTTGCACACCAAAATCGTTTAATACCTTGATGATTCTATTCTTGTTCGCCTCAAGTTCTTCTTTATCGACAAAACTTATCTGTGCATCAGAGTCGTATTCTTTCAGCAAGCTCAGGTTAGGGTATTTCCATTTAAGGAAAGGCTCATGCGGATTAATGGGCGTTGATAGGTCCAAATGTCCAGCAACAGTTTTACCGCTTGCTTTTTCTTCATTCTTGGTTTCCTCTATTTCTAAACCGACTTCTTTAGTTTCAGATATCGGTTCGTAAATTTGGGATTTCAATTTGTCATTGTCGTCGCCCAGAATGACATCATCCGAAAGATCAACTGTCTGTGGCGTGGTCTCAACAAAATCATCGAGGCCTTCTTCTGATGGTTCTTCGTTTACAGACTCTTGGATGTCATTTGCATGGTTCACTATTGTAAACTTCACCTTATCCCGGATATATCCAACAGGATTTAATATTTTGCGAACGACCGTAATAGTCTCTGAAGTAAGAAAAGTAAGAAAAGCAAGCATCACAATGACAAGCAATGCTACCAATCCTGGTGCACCAATTATATTTTCTAAATACTGGACACAAAAAGCGCCGTGATCTCCACCAGGATTGAATACTTGTTCGCCCATTAGTGGGGTTAAAAACTTTGCAAATGCAACCGAACTCCATACCATGACCAAGGATGTGCCAAAGAACCATTTCCAAAGATTAGTCTTTTCATAGGCCTTAATCATCTTGACACTGCATACCACGATAAAAACAGGAATTAGGAAGGCAGGAATACCAAAGCATTTTGAAATCAAAAAGTAAGAGAGGATAGCACCGATAGACCCACAATAATTTTGAAATTCCTGAGCTTTATTTTCTATTTCTCCGGGGCGTAAGGCAGTAACAAGACTTTGATCGGCTTGCCCTGTCGAGAAATAGCTTATAAATGCAATGCAAATAAAGGTTGCAAGACATAAAAGTATAAGACCGAGTACAAAGCCTGTCTTGTCGTTGATGATATAATTAATGCCAATAGCTTCACTAAAAGTCGTGGATTTGCGCTCAGTTTTCTTTCTTGCCATTATACTATGTGTCTATTTTATTGCAAAAGTAGCAAATTTAAGCCGAAATCGAATATAATTCCATAACTTTTTTCTAATTTTGCAAGTGGAATAAGACTACATGACTACAATATTATATAATAAATTCGACAAAAAGAGTATTGCACTACTTCCAAGAGCAACGTTCCCAGGTAGAATCGTTGTTGTGGTAACTCAATCAGAGGCTAATAAGGCTGTTAATTTTCTTCTCTCAAAGAGAATCTTGGGCATAGATACGGAGACTCGTCCGGTTTTCAAGAAAGGGCAACGGCATAAAGTGGCTTTGCTACAAGTTAGTACTCATGACATCTGTTTCCTTTTCCGCTTAAACATTATCGGTATCCCACAATGTTTAATCAGACTATTGGAAGACACGAAGGTGCCTAAGATAGGCCTGTCTTTACATGATGACTTCCTGATGCTACATCAAAGGGCAGAATTTAGACAAGGTCTTTTCATTGATCTTCAAGATTGTGTAAAAGAATTTGGGATTGAAGATTTGAGTTTACAGAAATTATATGCTAACTTGTTTCACGAACGCATTACCAAACGAGAACAATTATCAAATTGGGAAAATCAAATCCTGACTGACAAACAAAAGTTATATGCAGCTACGGATGCTTGGGCATGTATAAAGATATATGAACAATTAATGGACTTACAAAAAACACATGATTTTGAAATGATTCATACTGACAACTCTATAATTGAAAACATTTAACTCGTGTGAAAGTCAAATAACAAATAGATTTTAATCATTGTCTATGTATAAAAAAATATATCTTAAAAAAGGAAAAGAAGAGAGCTTGCAAAGGTTTCACCCTTGGGTATTTTCTGGAGCAATAGCCAAGATTGAAAGTGGAGTAGAGGAAGGTGATATCGTACAAGTTTTTACTCATGAGAAAGAGTTTGTTGCTGTTGGGCATTACCAAATCGGCTCAATCGCAGTTCGTGTTCTTTCTTTTGATGATATAATTATTGATGAAAGTTTTTGGGAAAAACGCCTACAAGTAGCCCTGAATGTTCGTAAGGCCATAGGGGTAGTAGGTCACAATTCGTCCTCTGGATTTTTAAACACAACTTATAGATTGGTACATGGTGAGGGGGATAATCTCCCAGGGTTGGTTGTGGATGTATATGACAAAACGTGTGTTGTGCAGGCACATTCAGTAGGAATGCATGTTAATCGCTATGATGTATCCAAGGCAATAGTAAAAGTGTTTGGAGAACAGATAGATAGCATTTATTATAAAAGTGATACTACATTACCTTTCAACGCTTGTCTTGGACAAGAGAATGGCTTCTTGTACGGGAAAACAGATAATAATGTATCAATAGAAAATGGACTAAAGTTTAGAATTGACTGGCTCAAAGGTCAGAAAACAGGATTTTTCATCGATCAGCGTGAGAATAGAAGCTTATTGGAGACATATTCTAAGGGACGTTCAGTACTGAATATATTTTGCTACACTGGCGGATTTTCCGTTTACGCAATGAGGGGTGGGGCGAAGTTAGTCCATTCCGTAGATAGTTCGGCAAAAGCTGTGGAGCTTACAGATGAGAATGTATCGCTCAATTTCCCAGGAGATAATCGGCATTTAGCTTTTTGTGATGATGCTTTCAAGTATTTGGATGAGAATGAGGGTAAATATGATTTGATAATTCTTGACCCACCAGCTTTCGCTAAGCATCGTTCGGCATTACGTAATGGGTTGCGAGGCTATACGAGACTGAACGAAAAGGGGTTTGAAAAAATAAAAAGTGGCGGCATTATATTTACCTTTAGCTGCTCACAGGTAGTCTCGAAAGATCAGTTCCGTCAGGCTGTGTTTACCGCAGCTGCACATGCTGGCAGAAAGGTACGCATTTTGCATCAACTACACCAACCTGCTGATCATCCAATTAACATGTATCATCTTGAAGGAGAATATCTGAAAGGTTTAGTTCTGTATGTTGAATAAAGTCAGTAATTATATCGACCAGTTCCAATTATTGGATAAGAACAAACTCTATTTAGTAGCTTTATCTGGTGGGGCTGATAGTGTTGCACTTTTGCTGGCCCTTCATCAACTTGGGTATCGACTGGAAACTGTTCATTGTAACTTTAAATTACGTGGTTCAGAAAGTGACCGTGATGAAATCTTTTGTAATAATTTAGCTAATAGATTAAATATAAAACACCACATAATACATTTCGAAACAAATACTTATGCGAAATTACATAAAGTAAGTGTTGAAATGGCAGCGCGAGAATTGAGATACAAATATTTTGAGAGTCTAATGGGGGGAATAGGCGCTTCTGGTATTTGTATTGCGCATCACAAGGAAGATTCTGTCGAAACAATATTACTCAATCTCATTCGCGGAACAGGTTTAAAGGGATTGACAGGAATAAAACCTATAAATGGGAATCTCATTAGGCCGCTTTTGCCTTGTACAAGACAAGAAATTGAACGATTCTTGAAGAAGAATCATCAGAACTTTGTTATTGATGGTACAAACTATGATAATGTTTTCCATCGTAACAAGCTAAGAAACTCAATAATTCCAATCATCAAAGAAATCAATCCGTCATTTGATGATTCGCTTTTGAAGTTAGCTTCCATTGTTTCAGGTGCAAGCCTGATTGTTGAAAATTCAGTCACTGAATACATCACGAAGATAACACAATCTGAGTACTCTGACAAAGAAACTCTTATAGAGTGTATTAAGAGGGGCTCACTGTTTAGCAAAGTTTACTTCATAGATATCAATGCTGTGAAGGAATACTCATCTCCCAGCTATCTTTTGTATTTTATTTTATCTCCACTGGGATTTTCTTCACCCCTAATTGATCAAATTGCAGAATCTTTAGACTCTCAAACTGGTAAAACATGGAAATCACATACTCATGAATTACTTCTTGATAGAGGTAAATTAATACTGTCTCGCATTATACCTTCTATCGAAAAGGAAATGAAAATACCAGAAGAGGGGAGATATGTCTTCTCGTCAGAACTGACAATCGTTTTTAAAAAACTTATTAGAGACAATATTTTTGTGATACCCACTACAAGTGAGAAGATTGCAATAGATGCCAGAAGAGTACAATTTCCTTTACTTGTTCGGCCTATTCATGCGGGCGACAGGTTTATTCCTTTCGGCATGAAAGGCTCAAAGTTAGTGAGCGATTTCTTAACTGACATTAAAATGAATGTAATTGATAGACGCAAGCAACTCGTGCTTTGTGATGCTAGTGGGAATATTATATGGCTTGTCGGACAACGTCTTGACAACCGTTACCGAATAGACGAAACAACTGTAAATTTACTGTTAATACATATTGAACGGACTTTTGATTAAATTTTGCTACCTTTACACAAACTTTTCATGGGTTTAACTTAGAATTGCTATAATTCTTTTGTATAACTAAAATTGTGTTGTATCTTTGTAGTAAAGTATATCATCAACTGCCATTCAAATGTTCTCAAATAAAATAAACATAATCATAATAATTTTATTGAGTTTATTGAACTCATCAATACAGGCTAAGGATTGGACTGCCGCGGACTTGCCTATTGTCCATTTGAAAGATGCCCGAAGATATGTTTGTGACCCTGAGAACATTTTGACAAAGGCTATGCGCGACTCGGCAGACTTTTATATTTCGAAATTAAGAAGAGAAAGTGGCATCGAATCTGTCTATGTAGTTGTTTCTCACGTTGCTGATGGCGATGTATTCCGAATCGCACAGGACATAGGAAATAAATATGGTGTAGGCGATAAAAAGACCAATCGCGGCCTTGTAGTTGTAATTGCCATTGATGATAGAAGCTATTTCATCGCACCAGGAGAAGGACTTGAAGGAGATTTGACCGACTTGGAGTGCGACTTGATTGGTCGTGAGTGTATTGTGAAGAATATGCGTTTAGGGAATACTGACATGGCTGTGCTCTCAACGGCTAAGGCAATCTATTCCAAATTCAAGACCGGCAAGGTCAATTTGCAAGACACCCAAGAAGATGAATCATCAGATATCTGGGCTTTAATCGTGCTAATGATTGTAATCCTGTGGTTGTACTGGGCTTTTAAAGGACGAGGTAATGGCGGTGGCAACCATGGTAACGTAAATCACGGCAGAGGATTCGGACCCATTATCTGGGGTAATCCCGGTCATCTAAATGATAGTAACTTTGGTGGAGGATTCTCTGGAGGTAGTTTTGGCGGTGGCAGCTTCGGTGGCGGTGGTGCTGGCGGAGGCTGGTAAATCATTCAAGAATAAACATTTATAATTTATAAACAAGAGTAGATATGAAAAGTAAGTCATTATTAATTTTAATAGGAATTGTTGTGGTATTGGGGCTTTGGGCATTTTCTGGCTATAATGGTATGGTGGATAAAGAAGAGGTAGTGACAACGGCTTTGGGAAATGTTGAGGCAGCCTACCAACGCCGTGCAGACATGATGCCGGCACTTGCCAAAATTGTTAAAGCTTATGCTCAGCACGAAAGAGGAACCTTTGAAGCTGTCACAAAAGCTCGCAATGCTGCCACTCAGGTTCATCTGGATGCTGAAAATCTTACCCCTGAAAAGATGCAAGAATTTGAAAATGCACAAAATCAGCTATCTCAAGCATTCTCTCGGTTGATTGCAGTAGCTGAATCTTATCCAGAATTAAAGGCAAACGAAAACTTCTTATCCTTACAGAAACAAGAAGAGGGAACAGAAAACCGTATTAACGAAGCTCGGAGAAAATATAACGAATCTGTGCAAGACTATAATCAGACTATTCGTCACTTTCCCAATACGATAATCGCCAATATCTTCGGCTTTGATAAAAAGACAAAATTCCAAGCGGCTGCTGGTGCGGAAAAAGCCCCTGATTTGGATATTTAATTCAATATCTCCCAAACAAAAATAATTAGCGTTGAGAGTTCCTGTCCCAATGCTAATTATTTTATATTGTAAATACTAAAATTTAGATAACCCCAACTTTGACAATAGTATCTTTTCAATACTATTCACAGTTGAAATTACTCAGATCCTTACGAGTAAAGATAACGTTTAATTGACTTTTTAGGTGTCTTCTCAAATTCTTCTTCTCTAATCTCAAGTTCTGCTATCTTGCAATAACTTGGGATAACAATATTAAGCTGTGTTCGGTTCTCTTCCATTATGTTGCGAATATCGCTCTCGTTCAACCCTAAGGTTTTAGCTTCCTCATAGTCAGGATATACCAAGCCAACAAGCTTGTCTCCTCGTTGAACAACTAAGCACTCGCTGACTAGTGGGAGAGAATTAAGTTTATCCTCAACTTCTTCGGGATAAATGTTTTGACCATTACTTCCCAAAATCATATTTTTAGAGCGTCCCTTAATAAATACATTTCCATCACTGTCAATTGTAGCCAAGTCTCCAGTATGGAACCATCCATCCTTATCTATTGTTTTATTCGTATCTTCGTCATTTTTGTAGTAACCAAGCAAAACATTTGGTCCCTTAGTTAAAATCTCACCTGGTACATTTTCTGGGTCAGCGCTGTCAATTCGGACTTGCTGATGCAGGACAGCCCGCCCACAAGATCCCTCTACAAATGTTTTCCAATCACTATAGCAGATAATCGGAGCACATTCCGTAGCACCGTATCCTACCGTAAATGGGAAATTAATATCCTTTAGGAATGCTTCGATTTCTTTATTCAAGGCAGCTCCACCTACTATTATTTGATAAAGATTTCCGCCAAAAGCCTCATAAACCTGATCCCGTATTTTTTCTTTCACCTTCTTATTAATCATCGGCATGTTAAGAAGCAGCTTCATGCGGTTGTTTTGTATCTGTGGAAAGACTTTCTTGCGTATTATCTTTTCAATAACCAATGGAACCGTTATCATGAGAATAGGCTTTACATCTGCCAATGCTTGAGCAATAATTGCCGGAGAGGGCATACGTGTAAGGAAGAAAATATGGATTCCAGACATGAACTCAAAGATAAATTCAAAAGCCATTCCATACATATGAGCCATAGGTAAGATACTAATTACATTATCACCAGGCTTAACCATTTTTCCTAACACATTATTTGCAAAGTCAAGATTGCTCCACATGGCACGATAGGGTATCATTACACCTTTTGACCGACCGGTCGTACCACTTGTATAGTTAATCAAGGCTAACTCATCGCCATTTGCCTCACGATAATAATGGATATGTTCTTGACGGAAATACTTAGGGTATCTTTTCCCAAAAATCTCATTGAGGTGTTCTCTTGCATAAGTAAGTTTTTCTGTCCTGCTAACAATCAACGATAAATCAGGGAGATAGATAATTCCTTCAAGCGAAGGCATTTTGGTTGCATCTATCTGTGTGGAAACAACATCGCCAACAAATAATATCTTCGAATCTGAATGATTAACAATATTATGAACTTGATCAGGAGTAAACTCATGTAAGATGGGTACGGCTACAGCCCCATAAGTAAGAATCGCTAAAAAAGAAACTGCCCACATAGAAGAATTTCGCCCACAAATAGCAATCTTATCTCTTTTTTGTACTCCACTTGCTTCAAACATGATATGAAGTTTCTCGATTTTACGAGCCACATCATGATATTGAAGTGTTTTTCCTTTATAATCAGTTAATGCATCAAGATCCCAATTGGTGATGATGCTCTTTTCGATAATCTCGTTAAAACTTGGAAACTGTTCCATCGCTCATTTTTTATAATTGTGTGCAAAGTTAGAAAATTCCTTGCACATTTCAAAAAATAATGTGCAGTAATTTAACCTAATATTGAGTTTTTTTTGATACGGAGAGTGATTCTTATTATATTTTAGCTGAACTTCTATGATTGGCTATTATCTCATGATAAGCTATAACAATGGATTTTTGATTCAGCAATATTAAAAATTGTAATATATGTGGGCAAAAGTAAGAATATTTTTTACCTTTGTAAGGTTATAACCTGGTACAGATATCTTTAAAAATTACATTAATAGATAATTCTATGATAATTGAACAAGATATGTCTGTGTCGTGAAGTTAACAGTTAAAAATATGAGAACAATTATTTTTTGGTCCGCAATCATGCTGACTTCAATAACCATGATGGGACAAGATTTCCACTATCCACAAGCACCTAAAGATTCTACTGTGGATGATTATTTTGGCATCAAAGTAAACGATCCTTTCCGACCACTTGAAAATGACCGAAGTGCAGAGACATCTGACTGGGTAGAGGCTGAGAACGCCATCACAAATTCTTATCTGGCTAAAATTCCATTCCGCAAAAAACTTTTGGACCGACTGACTGAAGTTGCAAACTATGAAAAAGTGGGAGTCCCATTCGAGAAACATGACAAATGGTATATTTTTCGCAATAACGGTTTACAGAACCAGAGTGTGTTATATCAAATGGATCGGCTAAATGGCGAGCAACGCGTTTTCTTAGACCCCAATAAGTTAAGCAATGATGGAACGGTGGCTTTACAAAGCACAACTTTCTCAAACAATGGGAAATACATGGCTTATGTAATTTCGCGTAGTGGCAGTGATTGGCAAGAGATTTATGTGAAGGATGTAGCAACCGGCTCTGTCTTGGACGATCATATTATGTGGGCAAAGTTTAGCGGAGCAGTTTGGTGTGGCGATGGTTTTTATTACAGCGCCTACGATGCACCTACCCAAGGAAAGGAGTTTAATGGAATAAACGAAGTACACAAGATATACTTTCACAAAATAGGAACTCCCCAGAGCGAGGATGTTCTTTTCTATCAGAATCCTTGTTATCCCCTTAGATTCTATAGCGTGAGTATCAATGAGGATGAAACTTTGATGTTCCTCTATGAGAGTGGTGGCGGATCAGGAACTAATCTCTACGTCAGAGATCTTCGTGTGCCTAATTCGCAATTCATTCAGATGACCTCCAATATGGACATGCAGTATTCCCCGATAGAAATAATTGGAGAGAAAATCTATATGTTCACCAACGATGGAGCGCCAATGAATCGACTGATGGTGACAGACTTGAAGCATCCGGCATTTAAAGATTGGAAGGTTGTTGTGCCAGAGTCGTCGGAAGTTCTCGAAGATGTCACGTTCGTGGATGACAAAATGATCCTTTCCTATAGTAAAGATGCTTCCAGTCACGCTTTTCTTTACACATTGGAAGGCAAACTGATCCGGGAAATAAAGCTGCCATCCTTGGGTAGAGCAAGATTTTATGGTAAGCGTCAGCACAAGGAATGTCTCTACAGTTTCTCATCCTTCACTGTCCCAGGAACAATTTACCAGTACGATGTAGCCACAAATTCAAGCTCTGTTTATGCAGCACCAAAAGTAAACTTCGATGCCAGCAAATTTATTACCAAGCAAGTCTTTTTTAGTAGTAGAGATGGTGCGAAGATACCAATGTTCTTGACTTACAAAAAAGACTTGAGACGAAACGGCAAAAACCCTGTATATCTTTATGGTTATGGAGGTTTCAATATCTCTTTGTATCCTAATTTCTCCTCCATGCGTATCCCATTCCTTGAAAATGGAGGTATTTATGCTCAGGTAAATCTTCGTGGCGGAAGTGAATATGGAGAAGAATGGCATTTGGCTGGTACAAAAATGAACAAACAGAATGTGTTTGACGATTTTATCTCTGCAGCTGAATGGCTTATTAAAAACAATTACAGCAACAAGAACAAACTTGCAATTGTTGGTGGCAGCAATGGCGGTTTACTTATCGGTGCATGTATGACCCAGCGTCCTGATTTGTATAAAGTCTGTATTCCGCAAGTGGGAGTTATGGACATGCTCCGCTACCACAAATTTACGATTGGTTGGAATTGGGCTCCAGACTATGGCACAAGTGAGGACAGTAAAGAAATGTTCGAATACCTAAAGGGTTATTCCCCGCTGCACAATATTAAACCGGGCACCATTTACCCTGCAACTCTTGTTACTACTGCTGACCATGACGACCGTGTCGTACCGGCGCACTCGTTCAAATTTGCGGCAACTTTACAAGAATGCCAAGGAGGAACTGCACCCGTACTAATTCGTATCGACAAAAAGGCTGGACATGGCGGGGGAAAGCCACTTAGCAAGCAGCTTGAAGAATATGCTGATATCTATGGATTTGTGATGTATCATTTAGGCATGAAAATCAAATAAGTATAATTATTTTGAAGCATTCACGGCTTGAACACTATCATTGCTGTGAATGTTCCAAGAATACACAATAGGTAAAGTGACTTTCAATCTTTGAAATCATTGGGGAAAATTATTAAGATACTAATGAATAACCTACCTAATCGTTTGTTTGATGAAAGAAAGAAATAAGAGTAGTAATGGGGGAATGTTGAGTGTGATTGCCGCTTTGGGTGCAAACATTCTTGTGGCAATATCTAAGTTTATTGGCTATGCAATTTCTGGTTCTATTGCAATGCTTAACGAATCCATTCACAGTGTCGTTGATTGTGCTAATCAAATATTACTTCTTATTGGCGACAGGCAATCAAAGAAAGGAAAATCTGCCATTCATCCTTTTGGACAAGCGAGGGCGAAGTATTTCTATAGCATCATCGTTGCCATGATGCTATTTTTCTGCGGAGGTGCACTTGGTATCATGGAAGCTTCTGAAAAGATTCTTCTTGCAGAACATTATGTAGAAAAATCATGGATTGTACTTGCTATCCTATTGATTGGTATTATCATAGAATCATTCAGTCTGCACATAGCTCTAAAGGAAATCAAGGTACTAAACAAGGAAAAACTACCGCTCTATAAATTCTTAAAAGAGAGTCGTCATAGCGAAATTTTAATTATTTTTGCCGAAGACAGTTGTGCGTTAATTGGCTTGTTGTTAGCCATTATCGGAACAATTCTAAGCTTCCTGACTAACAATGCTCTCTACGATGCTCTCTCTGGCTTGTTGATTGGTATATTATTATGTTCTGCGGCCTTATTGCTGGTAAGGGAGTTTTACAGCCTCTTGGTAGGGGAGAGCGTTTCAAACAAGGACTTGGCCCTGATAAAACTATCTTTTAGTAGGCCTGAAGTAACTAAGTTAATAGATATCAGGACAATACACCTTAGTCCAGTCGATATTTTTCTTGCAGCAAAAATAGATGTTAATGCTGGTGATCAAGAGAAGATATCTCAGCTAATAAACGATATTGAAAGAAATATCAGAGGCGATTTCCCTGATTATACAGTATATATCTATATTGAAACAGATAAGTTTCAAAATGACTATCATAGGGATATTTAGAGGATTTATAACTAACTGTTTGTCAGTGTGATATATTGTTCGTCCTCTTACATGGGGAATTAGCTGAATTCCCTACATAAAAAACTTTCTTTGAAATGGCAAGCAACAGGTAATCGGAGATATCAATCAATATTAGCGAGATGACTACATTCTGGCTCGCTCCGCAGAACAACTTGATATGCAGTTGCTTTATCCATTTGAAGAAGCATTCCTCCTGCCAGTGTTCTCGGTGGAGTTCTGCTATAGTCAGGTAGGAGCGAAAAATAAATAAGTAGATATATAATTCTCAATTGTTACAAAATTTAACTAATTTAATTTGTAATTTGTTCAAATTTCATTTACCTTTGTTGCATCATTTTGATAAATTAATAATTTAAAATACAAGTACATTATGAAGAAATACGAATGTGAGACATGTGGATATGTCTATGATCCAGCAGTAGGTGATCCTGATGGTGGCATTGCCCCTGGTACAGCTTTTGAAGATATTCCTGATGATTGGGTATGCCCATTGTGTGGAGTAGGCAAGGACGATTTCATTGTAGTGGAAGATTAATTGCTATTCAATATGAAATGCGAAGAGGATATGACAACTGTCATATCCTTTTTTATAGTTTGCTTTTGAATATTGTTTATTGGTAAAGGCTTAATTTATAACATTAAAAAAGGACTTAGAATTAATTCTAAGTCCTTGGTGATTCCGGAGGGATTCAAACCCGCAACCTCTTGATCCGTAGTCAAGTGCTCTATTCAGTTGAGCTACGGAACCATTTTAAATGGTGCAGTCAATACTTGATTTCTTGATTGCGTGTGCAAAGGTACTGCTTTTAGCTGATTCCACCAAATTTTTAACCTTGTTTTTTTACTATTTCTGATTCTCGTCATGCAAAACTGGTAAAGTTATATGGTAACAAACTGCTACAAAGCGTATTATGCAGATAAGTAAAAAAGTCGCTATCACCGTCAATGTTATACTGCAATTGAGATTAAACATTCCCCAATAAAGCAATCCTCCGGCAACGCTTGCTATGGCATATATTTCTTTATGAAAAATCACCGGGACGTTGTTTAGCAAAACATCTCGGATGATTCCTCCAGCAACTCCAGTAATGCAACCCATGACAATAGCTAACCAAAAAGGATACCCCATGGTTAACGTTTTTTGCAGGCCAGCAATAGTGAAGAATGCCAAGCCTAGGGTGTCGAACACGAACCATGCGTTGTCCAATCGCTTCATCATCTTCCTTGATATGATAGCTAAGACCAATGCTAATGCTGTGAAGAGCAGATATCGTATATCAGTAGTCCAGAACGGGGAAACACCAAGCATCACATCGCGGATTGTACCACCCCCGATCGCTACGGTAAAGCCGCATACATATCCTCCGAACCAATCAAAATGCTTTGCTGCTGCATGTCTGATTCCTGATATAGCGAAGGCAAATGTACCCAAAGTCTCAATAATCACCTGTAATGTATGTACAAGTTGCGGGTCGTTATATGTCATTAAACTTGATTGAAGCTGAAATTATTGGTTTACCACGTTTTGAGGCGTTCCAGCAAGGAAAGCCTTGATATTTTCTTCTGCAATTTTCATCAGTCGCATTCTAGCCTCAACTGTTGCCCAGGCTATATGTGGGGTGATAAATGCATTAGGTTGCTTGATTAAGGGATTGTCTTTATGCGGTGGCTCGTCAGTCATCACGTCAGCGCAATATGCTTTTAATTGCTCGCTTTCAAGAGCTTCGGTAACAGCTTGCTCGTCAATTAGTCCCCCTCGGCCCGTATTGATAAGAATAGTTCCTTTGTGCATTTGTCCCAACGCCTCTGCGTTGATCATTTTTGCGTTTTCTTGGTTGAGTGGGCAATGGAGCGTGATAACGTCTGCCGTGCTATACAATCCTTCTAATGTCGTTTTGCGAATCCATTCGGGCAAATCGCTGCTGTTCTTGCTAGTATAAGCCGATATGTCCATTCCCAAGGTATGTCCAATGCAAGCTACTTTGTAACCAATATTTCCAAGCCCGATGATACCCAAAGTCTTGCCAGCCAATTCAATTAAGGGCTTGTCCCAATAACAGAATAAGTCCTTACTGCTCCAAATTCCCTTTCGGGTTTCTGTGGAGTAATAATCAACGTGTGTTGCTATGTTGAGCAAATGAGCAAACACAAATTGAGCTACGCTATCGGTGCTGTAGGCAGGGATATTGGTTACGACAATGCCTTTTTCTTTGGCTGCAGCTATGTCGATATTGTTAAACCCAGTTGCAAGTTCGCCGATGTATTTTAATTTTGGCAATTGGCTGATAATATCTTTGTTCAATTCAATTTTATTGACAAGGAGAATTTCAGCATCTTTTGCTCTTTCAATAATTTGTTCTTGGGAAGTGTTGTTATATACAACCAAGTCACCAAGTTGCTCGAATGCCTCCCAAGATAAATCACCAGGATTAGCAGCATATCCATCTAAATCAACTATCTTCATTTTCATTATTTTTATTGTTATTTGCAAATCGATTTCCCCAACATTGTATCATCCATTGATAATGTTTTTCCTCCTGAGGAGAATGCTGTGGAAACCAAAAACGTTTATTTTCAAGCGAATCGGGTAAATATTGTTGCTCCGTAAAATGTCCGGGATAATCGTGAGGATACTTGTAGCCATCATTGTACCCTAAGGAGGACATCAACTCTGTTGGGGCGTTGCGGATAGGAAGTGGCACCGGTAAATTGCCAGTTTTTTTTACTTCATCTAACGCTGCGTCAATGCCAAGATAGGCAGAGTCGCTTTTTGGTGAGACGGCTAAATACACCGTGGCTTCCGCCAGTGGGATTCTGCCTTCTGGCCAGCCGACTTTCATTACTGCATCGAATGCAGAATTTGCAAGAAGGAGAGCATTGGGATTTGCAAGTCCTATATCTTCCGCAGCACTGATGATTAGTCTTCTTGCTATGAATTGTGGATCTTCTCCACCTTCAATCATACGGGCCATCCAATATAATGCGGCATCGGGATCACTACCTCTGATGGATTTTATGAAGGCAGAGATGATGTCATAATGCATTTCCCCGTTTTTATCATAAGCTAAAGGAGATTGTTGAAGACATTTGACGATCTCTTCGTCTGTGACTATAATATCATTGCCATCGGTCGATTCAACAATCAGCTCAAATATGTTCAAAAGTTTTCTGGCATCGCCACCGCTATACCTTAACAAGGCACCTGTCTCTGCTAAACTGATATTCTTCTTTCTGAGACAAGTATCATGCTCTATCGTATGTTTCAGCAAACTCAAAAGGTCTTCTTTGTTCAGACTATTCAGTACATAGACCTGACATCTTGAAAGTAGAGGTCTGATAATCTCAAATGAAGGGTTCTCTGTAGTTGCGCCAATAAGGGTGATTACTCCTTTTTCTACTGCGCCCAACAGGGTGTCTTGTTGTGATTTTGAGAACCGATGAATCTCGTCAATGAACAAGATTGGTGAGCCAGAGTTGAAAAAACGTCCGTTTTTTGCACGTTCGATAACATCACGAACATCTCTCACACCACAGGTTACAGCCGATAGGGTATAAAACGGAACCTCAAGTTTGTTAGCAATAATTTGTGCCAAAGTTGTTTTTCCTACTCCTGGGGGGCCCCATAATATAAATGAAGATATGCGCCCAGAGTCAATCATCTTGCGTAAAACAGCACCCTTGCCAACCAAATGTTTCTGGCCGAAATAATCATCAAGCGTGTGAGGTCTCATTCTTTCTGCTAAAGGCGACATATCCTAATACATTATTTATATTGCAAAGATAATAAAACTATTTAATATTGGCTAACAGAATATTTGTTTTTTATTGCCACTGCTTTTTTTTATTGAAATGTTTGGAAGTTACCCGTTTTGTATTTAATTTTGCATCGTTTTAAAAATGTTATTTGAGGAATAAACAGAATAAGATTAATATATGAAGCGACAGGGAAAGACACTCTCATTGAAGACTTTGACCAAGAGTAATGTTTGGGATATCCAGGAAAATGATGTTTTCAGATTGTGGGCGCAGGCTGAACGTGATGCCGACCTGAAAGATAATGAACGTCACTTTCTGGAGGTCATCAAAAGTGCTTTTACAGTAGAGGAAATCAAAGTTGACAAGGCTGAAGTCATTAGAAAATATGAAGAAAGAGGCTGCAAGGTAGGGCAGGTTCGTTTAGATGAAAATACTACAGTTAAATGGGCTATTAAGAAAAAGAACATTATCAGAATTAATGATTTAAGCAAAGATAACATACACCATATCTCCGCAAGGAAGCTTATTGAGGTGCTTGAGCGGAATTTTGGAGGTGGTTGGGAAAGTTTACCACAATCCGTTCAAGATATTATCCAGAGTGCTTTCGAAATTTCGACAACGACTTTGCCAACTGAGCGTTTGAAGAAGGCGGGAGGACTTTATGAAAAGAAGTTGAATGACGGATTTGAAGTGCTGGAACTTACCAAAGGTTCATGGACTGAAGCTATCTTCGTAAAAGAGCTCTCGAAATTAGATGAAGAAACCTTAGGTGATTTTGATGATGATGCAGATATTATGAAGATAAATTCCAAGTTGTTGGACAATAGTGATTTGGATGACGATTTACCAGATGAAGATTCATTGTTGGATGATGATACGTTCGATGAAGACAAGCTGACCGAGGAAAGTTATCATACTACTTTTGATGCTAACTCTGAGGAATTGGATATAGAGGATGAGGATGTGTCTGATGATGATTTCTAATGCTTTAAGTTTTACGTCAGAAATAGAATTAAACCCCAAAAGTTTGTTGCAAGCTTTTGGGGTTTAATGTAAGACATAACCAGTTCTATTCTCTGTTTTTATCTCATTAGAATGGTTTCATAAATTTCTTTTTATTTTGAATATATACACCTCTTGGTAGGCCTTTCCTTCTATCTCCTACAAATTTTCCGTCCGTTGTATAGATTTTGTTATCGTTTTCTTTTTCCTTTAGAGATGGTGTCACGGCATTTCCAATATTGGTTGGCCTTACATCCTTTTTTAAATAATTAAAAGAAATACTGCCGTTAGTGTCCTCTTGGATGTTGTATATTGGTTTTTTGAGTATGCCATAATTCATGGTCACGCTTATCAGAGAGTCAACATTGCTTGTTCCGGGGAAAGGATCGCCGGCATGTTGAGCCTTATATTGTTTGGGTGTGTATTTTTTGTTGTAAGATGTCACTAAAAGTCCATCGGCTGGAACAATTGTCATACCTGGTTTTCCAGGGGTGTCATTTACATGATCGCTCATGTTCACTTTGTCTTTTTCGTAGTTAATGCGATAGACAAGCATACCGTGTCCAATTTTATTGTACAATGCTTGATACCATCCAGAATTAGGAAGGTTGTGTAGCATAAGATATTCCCTCGAATCATTACTGAGTACTTTGGTAGCTTCATTGGCTTGCAGTGTGACTTTAACAGAGTCATCAGCAAGAGTTTTCACGCTTGACCACCCCATGACCTCCTTCTCCCACGGGGTATATGGGGTAGGTGTGTACCCCGCATCTGTATATTCTCCTCCATCCATCAAATCCCAATACTCCATAGCCTGATTGTCGATTTGGGCAGATTGATTATATGAGTAGAAGTCAGGTAGTCCCATTGTATGTGAGAACTCATGACAGAAAAGCCCGATACCATTGATTGCCTTTATATGATCTCCACTTGAATTTACAAGGTTTCTTGTATAATTGAGCTCGTTGCTGACCCCATATCTTCTGATTGACACCCCGTCAAGTGTGAGTCCCGTGCCAATCCATGATGATTTCGGCCATATATCAATCGATTGATTACCAACCGATTGAGAATATCCAGCAAAAATAATATATACTAAGTCAACGATGTCGTCTCCATTGTTGTCGTAGTCTTTGAAATTAACACTATCATCGACAGCTTTGCAGGCCTCATTTATCATTTCTTTGATATTGACATCTTTGGTTTCCCCACTGTCAGAACCATAATAACTGAGTGGCTTGGATAGTTTGATGGGACCCACGACATCGAATGAGGGGGTAAACTTACCACCGCTCATGTCTTTGAAATATTGACGCACGCTTCCATAGTTGCGATCTTCGTAAGTGTCGTATCTTTCCAATTTACCCTCCTTGTTCAGATATTGGTTGAAACTTTTCTTGGGATTTGACATGTAGAATGGGGAATCGGAAAACTCAACTAATATCGTGAGGACTTTGGGACTACCCATGTGAGGGAAGTAGGGCGGATTTGTACTTCCTATTTCTAAAGTCCTTCTGGCTTTCAGTTTATTATTGATTGTTTTGAAGAATAGTTTTTTATTCTGATGATTAATTAGTCTCTTCTCTGCCCTTGTCCGTCGATTTGAATTGTGTGCCAGTTGAAGTGTGGACTCCAATTCACCAGCTTTGCTCACTTGGGCAATGCAGTATCCCTTCGCCGTCTCCAAAACCAGTGCGCCGTCAAGGGTCGTTATCCAGCTGAAATGCTCATCTCCGTATAATTGTAGAGTGAGTGTCGTTCCATCAGGTTGCAGTACTTCAAAAGGGGTGGTAATTGCTTTGCTCGCTCTCGTAACAAAGGCGACGAGCAGAAGACATAGCGTAAGTATAACTCTTCTCATATTGTTGGTTTTTATCTATTTGTTCTTATATAATTTTCTTCTACCAAAAAAATATTGGCCTTTGGCACGTGTTCTGTTGCCATATTGTATCGCATGATGCGGACAATGATGGTAGCAAGCAAAGCATGTAAGGCACTTGCCGTTGTGAAGCCATACCGGCTTATGCCCCAATCCGCCTTTAATATCATTCACGGGGCAAACCTCAGCACAAATCCCACATCTGACACATTTTTCATCTATGACTCTGAAAGGCTTGTCGGTGATGAGAAACTTTTGAAAAAATGCCCCCACAGGACCAGAGAAAAAATCTGGGACGGGCCCTCTTGTAAGTTCGTTCCAACCTAATGGACCATTTTTATCCACTGGTTTGCGCTCATTGATGATGGCTGCAAACTCGTTGATTTGCTCTTTTGCCGTTTCTATTTTCAGTTTTTCCTTCTCTTGGGTGTCGACATCCATACCTGGAAGGCCAACATACGATTCTGGCATGATGATAGAGGCAACGGCACTGAGGCGCAATTCGCAACTTGAGTTTATCTTTTGGAAGAGGCTTCTGAATCTTTCCATTGTCCTTCCGATAGAATCCCCGGTAGTAAGCAGACAAAAGCTGTAATGCGCTTCATTGTCGATAGTTTCAACTTTAAGCCTTTCTAAGAACTCTGTTAAAATCCGTGGTATCCTCCATCCGTGAACGGGAAACACAAAGCCTATTATCTCATTCTCTTTGAGTGAATAACTACACGTATCCTTTATTGCATCTGAGATATTAACAAGCTGTTCTCCAGTTTTGTTCTTCAACTCTGTTGCCGTCCAACGACTGTTTCCTGTTGCAGAAAAGTAGAATATCATAAGGCAAAGATAAGGATAAATTCTGAATATTCAAATATGTAGATAATATTTCTTGTTAATTTTAAAATGATGATTTTAAGGTTAGCTTTCAGGTTGGAGACGAAAAATTGTGAGAAATTACCTTTATTGAGTATTCTGGCATTATTTTTTAGCGTTTGAACATCACACAATCAATTATAAGGAAACATCATCAAAATGCCAATCTGTAATATGCTGATAATCAATATGATGAATAACACTATTCAAAAGGTCAGCTATTGTCATGTGAGAGGTCACCTTTTGTGTGATGAAAGGTCATCTTTTGATCTGCCATGTCTTACCTCTCCACCAATGATGTGCTAATGCTTTTCTATAGAATACAAAGGCATTAAGATGGTTATTACTGGATATTTAGATATGATGAGGAATGCGTAAAAGATTGTTGCTTCCAGATGGACTTCAATGCGTGGATGGAATCTCATCGTATTGTCCTCGATTGGTGAGAATTCCCGCTTAACCTAACTGCTCATTAGCCTTGCATGATGATCGGGCAGTCTAACCACTGCGGAGTGAATGGAGGCTGGCATGCTACGATGTCTCCAAATTGGGGGTTAGACTTCTTATCTAATAAAACCAGTTTAGAGTTAATTGAAATAGCTAAAAGAGTTGGCTCTCAAAATTTCGATGTGTGTTTTGATTGCTAAGATTTTGTTTTGATATGCGAATTTATTTGGTCTATTATTAGCTAAGCCACGTGAAAAATTTGTAACTTTGTACTTGTTAACCTTATATCGAATGAAGAAAGACCTAAGTTTGCAATTGTATCCTCTGGTAAAGTTAGCCTTCTCGCTTATTATGGGAATGCAAATCGAGACCTGGCTTAATATCTCTTTCGGAGGATGGATTGGGCTGATGGTTGTAAGTTTGGTTATTTCTTGTCTTGTACGGAATGCCAAATTCCTGAAGAGTATTGGGCTTTTGTTTTCAGTTGGTTCGTTGGGCGGATGCCTCATGGGACAAGCGATAAATAAGACAAACATAGATTTGCCTTCACAACCCATTTTGTACGATGCTATTGTCTTGACCGAGCCTGTAGAACACGGCAGAGTCATGAAGATGGATTTGGGCATTTTTAAAGATGACGTCATGTTCAAGGCGAAGGCTTCCTTGTTAAAAGACACTGTAGCTGCTCGATACAAAAGACTTCATGTGGGCGATGGAATGCGCATATATTCCCAATTGGAGCATCCTGTAAATTTTATTGATTCAGATTTTGATTATCCCTGGTGGTTGAAAACTCATGGCTATGTGGGAGAAACTTTTATTTACTACAAAAATTGGAATAAAGTTTCTCTTGATTTGCGGAAACTTAGTTATTGGAATCGGGCTTTGCTGGTTGCGAAACAGGTCAGAAAACGTCTTTTAGATCAGTATCATTATGCTCAAATAGAAGGAGATAATCTGGCTGTTTTATCTGCGATGACGGTCGGTGATAAGACGTTGTTAAGTAGAGAGTTAAAGGATGATTATTCCGTTTCTGGTGCAAGTCATGTGCTTGCTTTGTCAGGTTTGCATTTAAGCATTATCTATGGAATTTTATTTTACATTCTTTCCTTGTGCAAAGGTGTTGTGGGAATGCGCTTTTTACGGAAATTTGGAATAAAGGAAATTATCATTATGGTGGCGATATGGACATACGTGGGCATTGTTGATTTCTCACCATCGGTTGTACGTTCTGCATTGATGCTTACCATATATTCTATGGTAGCATTGTTGAATAGAAATAAATTATCAGTCAATACTTTGGCGTTGGCTGCAATCATTATGTTGATTATCCAACCATTGAATCTTTTCGATGTCGGCTTTCAATTATCTTTCATGGCGGTATTGTCGATTACATTATCGTCGTCATTGTTTTATCATCTGATTTCTGCTGAGTTTCTACAACGATTCTGGATGTTAAAATGGATATGGGGGATGTTGGCGGTTTCCATTGCTGCACAATTGGGCACCGCTCCACTTGTGGCCTACTATTTTGGGAGATTCTCTTGTTATTTTCTCATTACTAATATGGTGGTTGTACCGTGTGTCATGTTCATTCTTTATCTTGCTGTTGTCATGTTCGCCACCGTCTCATTGCCACAAATTCATCAGGTAATTACCGAATTAGTGGTGATGCTGACAAATCTAACAAATATGTTCTTACATTGGGTATCCTCCTTACCAGGAGCTAGCATCGACAACATTCAAATATCAGGCTTACAGGTTTTTCTCATTTATGTTTTTTTGTTTTGTTGTTGGCTCTTGTCTATTTTCTTCCATGAAAGACTGAAATTTCATTAATTTTTTTCTATCTTTGTACCTGCTTATGCAGAGGTATTTTATCAATTTCTCTTATGACGGGACTCATTATCATGGGTGGCAGGTTCAGCCAAATGGAATTTCGGTTCAAGAAGTTTTAGAGAAAGCCCTGTCAACTCTATTGCGAGATGAAGTCAAGGTGGTGGGTGCTGGTAGGACTGATGCCGGTGTTCATGCCAGAATGATGATTGCTCATTTCGATTTGTCAAGTTTGATAAATGTTGAACAGTTGGCATATAAATTAAATCGCTTGTTGCCGAGGGATATATCTGTAACTGAAATTTATCCTGTTGATGGTGATTTACATGCCCGGTTTTCTGCCACGTCTCGTACTTACCATTATTATATCCATTGTTCGAAAAATCCTTTTTTGCAGCAATATTCATATGAAATGAATTATGAGTTGGATTTTGACAAGATGAACGAGGCAGCCCAGTATCTGTTAGGAACAAAGGATTTTAGGTGCTTTTGCAAGTCTGGCTCCGATGTGCGGACAACAATCTGTACAATCACTGAGGCAATATGGTATCAAGTCACACCACCAAATGATAATGCGGGCGGAGTCAGCGACTGTCAGTGGTGTTTTGTCATTACTGCCAATCGTTTTCTGAGGAATATGGTGCGCGCTGTCGTCGGAACACTTGTGGATGTCGGGCGCGGAAGACTGACTTTGGAGGAATTTATGCAGGTTGTTGATGAGGGAAAGCGAAGTGATGCCGGTGAGAGTATGCCTGGAAAAGCATTGTTTCTGTGGGAAGTTAAGTATTGATACTGTTAATTTTATGGGATAACCCAAACCCAATTATTTTGTATAACCTATTGTTTGATAATAAAATACAATATTTTATGTTTGTTTTCCTCTTGAATTAATAACAAAAGGAATTAGAATTGATATAAAATTGATTTTTCTTTGATGATTCACAATAATATGTTACTTTTGCAACTAAACAAACAAATTTGTTATGAAGAATATTTTTCGCGGCTTAGGTGTTGCTCTTGTCACACCGTTTGCTACAAATGGTGATATTGATTATAAGGCTCTAGAGAATTTGGTTGAGTATCAGCTCGACAATGGAGCTGATTTCTTATGTATATTGGCAACAACAGGAGAAACTCCCTGCTTGTCTTCAGAGGAAAAAAAAGAACTGACAACTTTCATAAAGTCAGTTGTCAAAGGTCGTGTTCCCATCCTAAAGTATTGTGGAGGCAATTATACTGCCGCTGTTGTAGAGGAGATAAAAGAATCGGATTGGCAAGGAATTGATGGAATTCTGAGTATATGTCCTTACTACAACAAACCGAGTCAAGAAGGTCTTTATCAACATTTTAAAGCCATTGCCGAAGTTTCGCCACTACCAGTTGTCATGTATAATGTCCCTGGTAGAACGGGTGTGAACATGACAGCTGAGACTACAGTGAGAATTGCTACTGATTTTTCTAATATTGTCGGAATAAAAGAGGCGTCAGGGGATTTGGAGCAGATAGATGAAATCATGAAACGAAAGCCTAACAACTTTGAGGTTATCAGTGGTGATGATGCTCTAACTTTCCCAATGATAGTTAGTGGTGCAGTTGGTGTTATCTCTGTTATTGGCAATGCCCTACCAAAGGAATTCTCAAGGATGATTCGTTTGGAATTCAATGGGGAATTTGAAGCGGCAAGAAAGATTCATCATCAATTTACTGAACTTTATAAATTACTATTTGTTGATGGTAATCCTGCTGGGTGTAAGGCTTTGTTAAGCGACATGGGAATGATTGAAAATGTGTTGCGCCTCCCGTTAATTCCTACCCGAATAGAAACAAAACAAAAAATGAATGAGATATTAAAAGGGATGAGACATTAATGTCTCATCCCTTTTTACTTTTTGTTAGATGTATTTCTATAATGCATTTGGTATAGTTATTTCGCCTGCGATAGATTGGTTCATGTATTGGCGGATTGTGTCTGGGTCTGAGAAGCGTGCTTGCAGGTGCATAAGTTTTGTTACAGCAGCCTCCACTGTGCTATCATAACCTGTAACAATCCCTGCTTCTTTCAGGTGATATCCAGCATCGTACCGGCTCATTTCTACTTGTCCGCTTATACATTGGCTGATGTTCACAACCACAATTCCTCTCATTGATGCCTCCTTCAATTGTTTCAAGAGCCACGGAGTCTGTGGGGCATTTCCGCTACCGAACGATCGCATGACTATGCCTCGAAGCCCTGGTGCGTCGAGTGCGTGTTTGACGATATTTTCTTCTAAACCTGGGTACAAAGAAAATACCATTAGATTATTATCAAGGCCTGGATGTGGAATCATCGGCTTGTTGAAGTCTGGTTTGAGAATATGGTGCTCTTGGAACGTAAAATTAACACCAGCTTCGCATAAATGAGGGTAATTGAATGAGTCAAAGGCATTGAACTCTTCGGCATTTTGCTTGGTTGACCTGTTGCCACGAAGCAAGTGCCCATTAAAGTAAATACAGACTTCAGGGACCATTGGAGTTCCATCAGCTTTATAGGTGGATGCCAACTCAATACTGGTCATCAAATTTTCTTTTCCGTCAGTTCTTAATTGTCCGATAGGCAGTTGTGATCCAGTCAAGATGACAGGTTTTGTAAGATTCTCACACATGAACGAAAGCACCGACGCAGTGTAGGACATGGTATCTGTTCCATGCAAGATGACAAATCCGTCGTATTGATCATACCTCTCGGAGATGATATCTAAAATTTGTTTCCAATGTGTTGGAGACATATTTGATGAATCAATAGGTGGAATAAACTGGTATGTATCGATATCAGTAGATATTTGTTTGAATTCAGGGACATTATCAGCTAAATGGTTAAAATCCAAAGGTTCTAAGGCGCCAGTTACACAATTGCTTCCCATGCCAATGGTTCCGCCGGTGTAGATTAATAAAACTCTATTTGTTCTTTTCATGTTAGTATTATCTTTGGCGCAAAGATAGTAAAAAGATTTCATCCATAATGCATTAATGTAGTTGATTTTTCTTTTTTGATGCGTAAAACTTTAAATCAATAAGCGAAATAATCTTTTCCGATGGTAATTAAAAAAATAGTTTTGATAGCTTAGTGTTATCTCTTATGTGCATCTAATTGTAAGCTGTCTAATTAAATTGCTAATTTGTAAATTTCCTATTGGTTCAATAATTTTAATTTATTTAATGCTTAAGACTAAATTTTCTTGATTAAGGTAGGTGGATTTAGACGCGTTATTGATAATTAAAAACCATATTGATGAATCAAATGTGATAGTATCATGGTATAGAATTAAAGGATTGTAAATTTATCCAGCTACCTTTCATAGAATGGAAGTTCAACATTCGCAAAGTAAATGCTGACCTTTTGGCGACTAAAAGCTGAGCTATTAAGGCTCAAAAGCTAACCTATCATCAGCCAATGTGTATAATTCTGATTCTTAGTTTGTTATCTGATTGTATTTATTTTTTAACTTTAAGCATCTATTTCGCTGTCTTTTGGGTAATTGTTCATTTTTTACTCTATGTGTAGAACTTTTCATTGTTCTTGTCTTCACACGACAAAACAAATAAGACCCATCGTTTGCAAAAGGGTTGCGGTATAGAAATGGTTTCTCTCTTATGACTGAAAGATCATTCTGTCGTGATACATGTCAATTCAAAACTCTCAATATGATTTGATATCTTCTGATAGTTTTCCGCCAATAACTAAATATTATTTATTAATCTTTTAAGAAATGTTCAAGTGTTGAATGTAAAAGTTAATCTTTCTCTTGTTGTTGTCAAAAAATAGTAGTATTTTTGCAACATCTTTGATATAATAACGTTATTGCACTTATAAATATATGAAGAAATTACTGTTGTTCCTTATTGTCGGTGTCACGATACTATCTTTTGTGGGGTGTGGCTCAAGTAAGAAAGTTGCTTACTGGCAAAATATCGACTCTATAAGTTTGGCGGCATCAAAGGGGTTATACGATGCGCGAATCTTACCAAAGGATGAACTGACGATTTTGGTTCAGACTTCAGATCCCATTACTTCCGAGCCTTTTAATTTAAGGCAGTCTGGCTCAGCTGGTTCAGGCCAAAGTAGAGTGCAGGGATACCTTGTTGATAATAATGGATACATTAATTTTCCAATTGTCGGTAAAATTCATGTAGCTGGATTGACAAAGACAGAATGTGAGGATTTGGTTAAGAGTAAAATTCAACCCTATTTATCACGTACGGAAAACCCATTGGTAGCCGTCCGCATGAGTAGTTATCGTGTCACCGTTACTGGCGAAGTCAATAGACCTGGAGTTATTCCTGTATCGACAGAAAAGATGAGTATTATGGAAGCTTTGGCAGAAGCTGGCGATTTGACAATTTATGGAAAACGAGAAAATGTAATGCTTATCCGTGAAGATGCAAATGGAGAAAAACATAATGTTCGGTTAAATCTTAAGGATGCCAATGTCATTAATTCTCCTTATTATTATTTGCAGCAGAACGATGTAGTATATGTTGAGCCCAATAATGTCAAAGCTAGGAATTCAGAAATTGGCAGTTCAACAACTATCTGGTTTTCTGTAATAGGGATTCTCACATCGTTGACTTCTTTATTATTTACAGTTCTAAGATAATTTAGATGTTACGTGAATTTAGAATCAAACTTAGAATTTATTGTACATTAACTCATGGTTTTCTGTGATTTAACGAATGATAAGTTTGAATTGATTTTATTTTAGTATTCTAAATCTCATTTTATGTGTGGTATAGTAGGTTACATCGGGAGTAAGCGTCAGGCTTATCCAATGTTAATAAAAGGTCTAAAAAGACTGGAGTATCGTGGATATGATAGTGCTGGTATTGCACTCATTAACAGTGATAATAGTCTAAATGTCTATAAGTCCAAAGGCAAGGTGTCAGATCTCGAAACTTTTTGTGCTGATAAAAAAACAGAAGGAACTGTTGGTATAGCCCATACAAGATGGGCTACACATGGCGAGCCTTCGTCAACGAATGCTCATCCCCATTATTCTCAGTCAAAGAATTTAGCCATTATTCATAATGGTATCATTGAGAATTATGCAGAGATAAAGAAGAATTTACAGGATAAGGGTGTTAAATTTCTTTCTGACACTGATACGGAAGTCTTGGTTCAATTAGTAGAATATATTCAGGCCAAAAAGAATCTTGATCTTCTTGCTGCAGTTCAAGTGGCCTTGCATCAGGTAATCGGGGCTTACGCAATAGCAATCCTTGATAAGCGTAATCCTGATACGATAATAGCTGCTCGAAAACAAAGTCCGTTGGTTGTTGGGATAGGTGATGGTGAATTCTTTCTCGGTTCCGATGCAACGCCAATTATAGAATATACCGATAAAGTCGTATATCTGGATGATGGGAATATTGCAGTCATGAAGCTTGGTGAGGAGTTGAAGGTCGTTAATATTCTTAACAAGAAACTTTCTCTTGAGGTAAAGACAGTAGATCTCAATCTTGGGCAAATAGAAAAAGGTGGCTATCCGCATTTCATGCTCAAAGAGATCTTTGAACAACCAGACTGTTTACGAAACTGTATGCGTGGACGTATTAATGTTGAGCATGATAAAGTCGTGTTAAGTGCACTGATTGATTATCGCGAAAACTTGGTTAATGCTAACCGAATCATTATTGTAGCTTGTGGAACAAGTTGGCATGCAGGTTTAATAGGAAAGCAGATGATTGAAACGTTCTGCCGTATTCCAGTAGATGTCGAATATGCGAGCGAGTTTCGATACCGTAATCCTGTAGTCTCTAAAGACGATGTCGTAATAGCATTGTCTCAAAGTGGTGAAACAGCTGATACGCTGGCAGCGGTTGAGCTTGCTAAAGAGAAAGGAGCCTTCATCTATGGAATATGTAATGCAATCGGGTCTAGCATACCGCGGGCGACCGACACAGGAACTTACATTCATGTCGGGCCAGAGATAGGGGTGGCTTCAACAAAGGCTTTTACTGGACAGGTTACCGTTTTAACGATGTTTGGCCTTGCATTGGCTGAAGCAAAAGGAACGGTTGAGCAAGAAGAATATTTGAGGGTTGTCAAGGAATTGGCTTTAATGCCTGATAAAATTTCGGAAGTCCTAAAGATGAATGATATCGTAGCTGATCTTGCCCGTACATTTACTTATGCACATAACTTTATATATCTTGGCAGAGGGTTCAGCTATCCCGTGGCTTTGGAGGGAGCATTGAAGTTGAAGGAAATATCTTATATTCATGCCGAGGGTTACCCAGCTGCAGAGATGAAGCACGGTCCCATAGCGTTGATAGACTCTGATATGCCAGTCGTTGTTATAGCTACTCACAATGCAATGTATGAGAAGGTTAGAAGCAATATCCAAGAAATTAAAGCCCGCCAAGGACGAGTAATTGCGCTTGTCTCAAAAGGTGATCAGACTATTTCAAAGATTGCAGATGCGGTAATAGAATTGCCAGATACATTGGAGTGTCTTGAGCCCTTACTTGCAACAATTCCATTACAGCTACTCGCTTATCATATAGCTGTCTGTAAGGGAAAGGATGTGGATCAACCTCGAAACCTGGCTAAATCAGTAACTGTAGAGTAACACAAATAGAATACAAACCTTAATTAATGGAAAGAAATATTCATGAAGATTGTGGTGTGGCAATGATAAGATTGCTCAAACCACTTGACTATTATCAGAAAAAGTATGGTACATGGATGTATGCACTGAATAAACTTTATCTGATGATGGAGAAGCAACATAATAGGGGACAGGAAGGAGCAGGAATGGCAGCCGTTAAGTTATGTTCTGATCCAGGCAATGAATACATGTTCAGGCAGCGGGCAGAAGGAAAAAATGCCGTTACAGAAATCTTTGGTAATGTTCATCGTTCTTTCAATGATTATTCTGCAGAACAATTAGCAGATGCGTCATATGCGGAAAAAGAATTGCCATTTGCTGGCGAACTCTATATGGGCCACCTCCGGTATTCCACGACTGGTAAGAGTGGCCTTTCTTATGTCCATCCTTTTCTTAGGAGAAACAATTGGAAAGCTAAGAATCTAGCGCTCTGCGGTAACTTCAATATGACGAATATCAATGAAATATTTGAAAAGTTGACCGAGCAAGGACAATGTCCACGAATATACAGTGATACTTATATTCTATTGGAGTTAATGGGGCATCGCCTTGATAGGGAAGTTGAACGTTGTTTTGTTAATGCTAAGTCTGAGGGACTTGAAAAGCAAGACATTACAATGTCTATCGAAGATCATATTGGGATTAAGAATGTACTTAAGACTACCATGCACGCCTTTGACGGGGGATATGTTGTATGTGGATTGACTGGATCTGGAGAAATGTTCTCCATGCGTGATCCCTGGGGAATACGTCCTGCTTATTATTATATGGATGATGAAATAGTAGCTTTGGCGAGTGAAAGACCTGTTCTTCAGACTACATTTGACTTGACATGTGAGGATGTTAAGGAATTAATGCCTGGTCAGGCACTCATTGTGAACAAAAAGGGGCAATTTAGTCTCAAACAGATAATTGAACAAAAAGGTGATTGCGCTTGTTCATTTGAACGAATTTATTTTTCACGTGGTTCTGATAGAGACATCTATAAAGAACGTAAAAAGTTGGGTGAGCAACTAACTGAGAACGTTTTACAGTCGGTTGGATATGATACCCGCCATACTGTTCTTTCGTTTATTCCCAATACAGCAGAAGTGGCATTCTATGGCTTACTTCAGGGCTTTAAATTATGGTTGAATTCCCAGAAGGTCAATCGTATAAAAGCTTTGGGTCATTCTCCTTCCGAAGACGAACTTGCTTCTATTCTTAATCAATCAATTCGTTCTGAGAAAGTAGCTTGGAAGGATATAAAGCTCCGCACTTTCATTACTGAAGGTAATTCGCGAAAGGATTTGGCATCGCACGTTTATGATATTAGCTATGAGAGTATTGTTCCTTACGAAGATAATCTTGTAATAATTGATGATTCTATAGTAAGAGGGACAACGTTGAAAGAGAGTATTTTGCGTATTCTTGACCGACTCCATCCAAAGAAAATTGTTATTGTTTCCAGTGCTCCTCAAATTCGCTACCCAGATTATTATGGTATTGATATGCCGCGATTAGAGGAATTTTGTGTTTTCAGAGCTACGATAGAGTTAATAAAAGAACGTAAAATGTGTGCTTTACTTGATGAGATATACAGTGAATGCAAAAAGGAAGTTGTCAAATCAAGTGATGATCTGATTGTCAACGCTGTTCGAAAAGTTTATTCTCCTTTCTCAGTAGAAGAGATTAATAAAAAAATCGTTGAGATGTTGCGCCCTGAAGGTATGAAAACGCCTGTGGATTTGGTATATCAGAGTATTGAGGGGCTGCACGAAGCAATACCTAATCATAAGGGAGATTGGTATTTTACTGGCGAATATCCAACACCAGGGGGAATGAGGCTCGTAAATCAAGCTTTCATCAACTATTATGAGAACGTATATAAAAAATAAAAATTCGAATCAAGAAAGAATATATAATAATGAGGAATGTAACTTTAGTCTTAAGTGATGGTACAGAATTTCATGGTAAATCATTTGGTTATGATGCCCCTGTAGCTGGTGAGGTCGTTTTTAATACGGCTATGATGGGGTATCCAGAGAGTTTGACAGACCCGTCGTATGCTGGTCAGATGCTTACAATGACTTTCCCATTGGTTGGTAATTATGGTGTACCTCCATTTACAATTGAGGAGAACAGAATCCCTTCTTTCATGGAAAGCAACAAGATATATGTCTCAGCTCTTATTGTATCTGACTATAGCGAAGAATATTCTCATTGGAATGCTGTGGAAAGTCTGGCGAGTTGGTTGAAAAGAGAACACGTTCCAGGAATTACTGGTATTGATACCCGTGAGCTGACAAAATTGCTACGGGAGAATGGAGTGCTGATGGGCAAGATAATCTTTGACGACGAGCCTGAGAATATACCTGAAGCGGTTTATGAAGGGGTTAATTTTGTTGATATGGTTTCCACAAAACAAATCATCAAGTACAACGAAGGCGCAGGCAAAAAGGTTGTACTCGTTGATTGCGGAGTTAAGGCAAATATACTTCGAGAGCTTGTAGAGAGAAATGTGGAAATAATAAGAGTGCCATGGAATTATGATTATACAACTTTGGATTACGATGGGCTATTCCTTGCCAACGGACCTGGTGATCCTGACATGTGTAGTGATGCTGTAGAGGTTATTCGCAAACAAATGAGTCTCAGCTCTAAACCTATTTGTGGAATATGTATGGGTAATCAGTTGTTGGCTAAAGCTGCAGGTGCAAAAATTTATAAGCTGAAATATGGGCATCGTGGTCATAATCAACCCGTAAGGATGGTTGGTACAAACAAGTGTTTCATTACTTCCCAGAATCATGGATATGCAGTAGATGTGAATACACTTGAGAAGGACTGGGAGGAATTGTTCGTAAATATGAACGATGGCAGCAATGAGGGTATTCGGCATAAAACAAACCAATGGTTTAGCTCACAGTTTCATCCGGAAGCAAGTTCTGGGCCTGTTGATACTGAGTTCTTATTTGATAAATTTGTAGAAACACTAAAATAATGAAAGACGAATCTATAAAAAAAGTCCTGATTCTTGGTTCAGGCGCATTAAAAATTGGTGAAGCAGGAGAATTTGATTATTCTGGTTCTCAAGCATTAAAGGCATTGCGTGAAGAAGGTGTTTCTACTGTGCTCATTAATCCAAACATTGCAACGGTTCAGACATCTGAAGGTGTTGCTGACCAAATTTATTATCTTCCAGTACAGCCATACTTTGTTGAACGAGTTATCCAAAAGGAAAAGCCAGATGGTATTCTTTTGTCATTTGGTGGCCAGACTGCGTTGAACTGCGGTGTCGAACTCAATCGCCTAGGAATTTTAGAAAAGTATAATGTGAAGGTTCTAGGCACACCCGTTAAGGCCATCATGAACACCGAGGACAGAGAGCTTTTCGTTGCACAATTAGACGAGATAAATGTAAAGACTATCAAAAGTGAGGCATGTGAATCAGTTGAACATGCCAGAAAAGCCGCAGAATTGCTGGGATACCCAGTGATCATCAGGGCAGCCTATGCTTTAGGTGGTTTGGGTAGTGGTTTTGCAGATAATGAAGCAGAGCTGGATAAGCTTTGTGAAAAAGCTTTCGCGTTTTCGCCACAGGTCTTGGTGGAGAAGAGCCTTAAAGGATGGAAGGAGATTGAGTATGAGGTGGTTCGTGACCGCTACGATAACTGTATCACAGTTTGTAACATGGAGAACTTTGACCCACTAGGTATTCATACGGGTGAATCTATTGTCATTGCTCCGTCGCAGACACTTACCAACAGAGAATACCACAAGCTCCGTGAACTTTCCATTCGGATTGTTCGCCACATCGGAATCGTCGGTGAATGTAATGTGCAATATGCTTTCGATCCGCAGAGTGAAGATTATCGTGTAATTGAGGTGAATGCTCGCCTCTCTCGTTCCTCTGCGTTGGCAAGTAAGGCTACTGGTTATCCATTGGCATTTGTTGCTGCAAAATTAGGTATGGGTTATGGCCTTTTTGAGCTGAAGAACTCTGTTACAAAAACCACATCGGCATTCTTTGAGCCAGCTCTTGACTATGTAGTCTGCAAAATCCCCCGTTGGGATTTGAGTAAGTTCCGCGGAGTTGATAAGGAGTTGGGCTCAAGCATGAAGTCTGTTGGAGAGGTGATGGCTATCGGACGTAATTTTGAAGAAGCTATTCAGAAAGGTCTCCGTATGATAGGGCAAGGAATGCATGGTTATGTCGAAAATAAAGAGCTGAAAATCGACGATATTGATGCAGCCTTACGTGAGCCAACGGATAAACGTATTTTCGTTATTTCAAAGGCCATGCACAAGGGTTACACTGTTGAGCAGATTCATGAATTGACTAAAATTGATTGTTGGTTCTTGAATAAGTTGAAGCACATTATTGATATTGATGAGCGTTTGAAAAAATCCAATATCAATACTTTGGGCAAAGAGCAACTCCACGAGGCAAAGGTCTATGGCTTCACTGATTTTCAGATTGCCCGTGCTGTTGGGCTTGAGGATGAAAGCCCGAGTATGCATCATGCCATGCTCGTAGTTCGGAACTTACGCAAGGGCTACGGCATCGTCCCAGTTGTAAAGCAGATAGATACGCTCGCAGCAGAATATCCAGCCCAGACTAATTATCTTTATGTGACCTATGCTGGTATAAAATCCGACATTCAGTTTGCTAGTGATCACGATAGCGTTATTGTCTTAGGGTCAGGAGCTTACCGTATTGGAAGTTCTGTTGAATTTGACTGGTGTGGCGTTCAGGCTTTAAATACTATCCGAAAACAAGGTTATCGTTCAATCATGATCAATTACAACCCAGAAACGGTGTCAACAGACTATGACATGTGCGATCGCCTCTACTTTGATGAATTGACTTTCGAGCGTGTTATGGATATAATAGACCTTGAAAGTCCTCATGGGGTAATTGTTTCTACTGGTGGTCAGATACCTAATAATTTAGCAATGTATCTTGATGCGGAGAACGTTCCAATCTTGGGTACAAAGGCAAAAGACATTGATAATGCCGAAGACCGTGCTAAATTTTCAGCTATGTTAACGGAAAATGGAGTCAATCAACCGGAATGGCGTGCGCTGACGAGTATGAATGATATTGAGGAATTTGTTGATCGGGTAGGCTTCCCCGTTCTGGTTCGTCCTTCTTATGTTCTTTCAGGTGCGGCAATGAACGTTTGTTCTAATAACGAAGAGTTGACGCGATTCCTCCAGTTAGCTGCAAATGTGAGTGAGGACCACCCTGTCGTGGTTAGCAAATTTATAGAGAATGCAAAGGAAATTGAAATGGATGCCGTTGCTAAGGATGGTGAGATCCTGGCATACGCAATCTCGGAACACATCGAGTTTGCTGGAGTTCATTCCGGAGATGCGACTATTCAGTTCCCCCCACAAAAACTATATGTTGAGACTGTCCGCCGTGTGAAACGCATCAGTCGTCAGATTGCCAATGCTTTGCACATAAATGGTCCTTTCAACATCCAGTACATGGCTCGCGACAATGACATTTTGGTCATAGAGTGTAACTTGAGAGCCAGTCGTTCATTTCCATTTGTAAGTAAAGTTTTGAAACTGAACTTTATAGACCTTGCGACCAAAGTCATGTTAGGTGTACCAGTTGAGAAGCCTAATAAGAATCTGTTTGATCTCGAATATGTTGGAATAAAAGCAAGTCAGTTCTCATTTAATCGTTTGCAGAAAGCCGATCCTGTATTGGGAGTAGATATGAGTTCTACAGGTGAGGTAGGATGTTTGGGTGATGACACATCAACGGCTCTACTTAAAAGTATGCTTTCCGTGGGACATCGAATTCCTAAGAAAAACATCTTGCTTTCGACAGGTGGAGCCAAGCAAAAGGCGGAAATGCTGGATGCTGCAAAGACACTAAAGCAACATGGCTATAATATATATGCCACAGAGGGGACATCTAAGTTCTTGGAGGAAAATGGTATTGGTAATACCTTGGTGCATTGGCCTTCCGATGGGGGAAAAACGCCTCAGGCACTGGATTTGCTTCATGAGAAGAAAATCGATATGGTTGTCAATATTCCTAAAGATTTATCACCAAGGGAGCTGACGAATGGTTATAAGATTCGCCGTGCTAGCATCGATCTCAATATCCCTTTAATTACTAACAGCAGACTTGCAAGTGCTTTCATTTCAGCATTCTGTAATGTCAAACTTGACGATATTGACATTAAGGCTTGGGGAGAATATAAATAGGTACGAACTAATGAATGAAATAAAGCTCACACAGGTTTTACTTGTGTGAGTTTTTTATTCTGATATTTCTGTTTGAGAAATATTGCTGTCGTGTAAAAGTTTTTTATTAATTTTATTACTGTCCGCTAAACTTTTGGGTAAGATACAAATTTAGGGCTGGCACTTCTCACGAGGTATCAGCCCTTTTTGTTATCTTTGCTTTTGCTTCCTAACTCAGATAACATGGGCAAAAGTACACATTTCTTGGTAGTGTCCTTAAAAGTGTGTAATTCATCTTTCCTTTCTCTGTACTTCCACTGTTATTTTATTCTTTTCTTTCCAGTTTTTGAATTGATATATTC
>QWCE01001988.1_pt1 | contig 38210 bp, 31 predicted proteins | sample 1972531 | NCBI WGS metagenome assembly QWCE01 (sample SAMN09866716, study PRJNA288562) | Human gut metagenome isolate term4_stool, whole genome shotgun sequencing... | reverse complement strand
AGTGTTGGAAGCGAAGATGCACTCGGGCTTGCAGATCTTGTCCAGCTCGCCGAAAGTGGTCTGCTTGACCTTCATATCCTCGAAAGCAGCCTCAACGATCAGGTCGCAGTCTGCGCACAGATCTTCCTTCAGGCCCGGGGTGATGGCTGCAACGATCGCGTCAGCCTTTTCCTGGGGGATCTTGCCCTTAGCAACCAGCTTCTCGTAGCCCTTCTTGATCTTTGCCAGGCCGTTCTCAGCCCACTCCTGCTTGATGTCGCACAGAGCAACGGTGTTGCCCTCAACCTGTGCAAATGCCTTTGCGATGCCCTGGCCCATAGTGCCAGCGCCGATAACACCGATCTTCATAGGAAATCTCTCCTTTAATATCAAAAAATATGTAACGGATTAGTTGTTGGTGAACACTGCCTTGGGCTTCGGTTTCTCACGGCTCAGGAAGCAGGCCATGCCCTCCTGCTGATCGTGGGTCTCGAAGCAAGCACCGAACAGCTTCTCCTCGACTTCCACAGCCTTCTCAATGGGCAGGCTGATGCCATCGTTGATGGCCTTCTTGCAGTTGCGCACTGCAATGGGAGCGTTCTTGGCAATCTTGCCGGCCAGCTTCAGCACGTTCTCCATCAGTTCAGCCTGCGGATACACGGCGTTGACCAGACCAATGCGGTAAGCCTCGTCTGCCTTGATGTTCAGGGCAGAGTAGACCAGCTGCTTTGCCATGCCCATGCCGACCAGACGTGCCAGACGCTGGGTGCCGCCGAAGCCCGGGGTGATGCCCAGACCAACTTCGGGCTGACCGAACACGGCGTTGTCAGAGCAGATGCGGATGTCGCAGCTCATGGCCAGCTCATTGCCGCCGCCCAGTGCAAAGCCGTTGACGGCTGCAATGACGGGGATGGGGAAGCTCTCGATCATCAGGAACACGTCATTGCCCAGCTTGCCGAAGGCCTCGCCCTCTGCCTTGGTCATGGTGCTCATGGAGCCGATATCAGCACCTGCAACGAAGCTCTTGTCGCCTTCGCCGGTCAGGACAATGCAGCGGATGGTCTCCTGATCGACAGCCTCAAAAGCTGCCTTCAGGTCTGCCAGAACCTCAGGGTTCAGGGCATTCAGTGCCTTGGGACGGTCGATGGTGATGATCTCGACAGCGCCCTGCACCTCGGTTTTTACAAAAGCCATTGTGAAAACCTCCAATTCAGATTCTCAGTGTTTCAAAACAGCTCCCGCGCCCCGGCAGAGTCTCCGGTCTGAGCCGGGGCGCGGGCTGTCATTCAATTCAATTCCAAAGGGGGAGCTTACATCTCAACGATGGTAGCGCAACCCATGCCGCCGCCGATGCACAGGGTAGCCAGGCCCTTGTGAGCACCACGGTGCTTCATAGCGTACAGCAGAGTGACCAGGATACGAGCGCCGGAAGCGCCGACCGGGTGACCCAGAGCGATGGCGCCGCCGTTGACGTTCACCTTGCTCATATCGAAGTTCAAAGCCTGGCTGACAGCCACAGACTGTGCAGCAAATGCCTCGTTGGCCTCGATCAGGTCCATATCAGCAACAGTCAGGCCAGTCTTTGCCATGACCTTCTTGGTTGCTGCGATGGGGCCCAGACCCATGACCTCAGGCTCAACACCGGCCAGAGCGCCAGCGACCCAGGTTGCCAGAGGCTCAACGCCCAGCTCCTTGGCCTTTTCCTCGCTCATGATGACCAGAGCAGCAGCGCCGTCGTTGATGGCGGAAGAGTTGCCTGCGGTCACGATGCCGTCCTTGGTGAAAGCGGGCTTCAGGGTTGCCAGCTTCTCGACCGGGGTCAGACGGGGGCCTTCATCGGTATCGAACACGGTGTCGCCCTTCTTGCCCTTGATGACAACAGGAACGATCTCGTCCTTGAAAGCGCCGTCCTTGATGGCCTTGTCAGCCTTGACCTGGCTGTTGTAGGAGAACTCATCCAGCATCTCGCGGGTGATGGGGCTGTAGCCGTACTTCTTCTGGAAGGTCTCGTTGGTGCAGACATTCTCAGCGGTCATGCCCATGTGCTTGTTGAAGCCGGTGGCATCCCACAGAGCATCGTTGACCATGGTATCGACCAGCTCGCTCTTGCCCATGGGAGCGCCCATGCGGTAGCCGTAACGGCCCTTCATCATTGCAAAGGGAGCCATGTCCATGTTCTCCATACCGCCTGCGACCACGATATCAGCATCGCCTGCCTCGATCATCTGAGCAGCCATGTTCACGCAGTTCAGACCGGAACCGCAGACCACGTTGACGGTGACAGCGGGGGTCTCGATGGGCAGGCCAGCCTTCAGGGAAGCCTGACGGGCAACGTTCTGGCCCAGACCAGCCTGGATCACGCAGCCCATGTAAACATGATCGACCTGCTCAGGCTTGACGTTTGCGCGGTTCAGAGCCTCCTTGATGACGATGGAGCCCAGCTCAGCAGCGGGGACGTTGGCAAGGGTGCCACCGAACTTACCAATGGCGGTACGGCATGCAGATGCGATAACGATCTTTTTCATGTGAATAGCCTCCTGATTGTGTATGTTGTGATTTAAGAAAGACTGTTTTATCAAAACGCCGAAGCGTTTCTTGCATAAGGAATGGAGGTCAGACGTTCTCTCCCCTGCTGCGCAGCTCGGCCATCTTCTGCTCCACGGCAGCTTCCACATTCGGGGTAACGAACTTGGAGATGCTGCTGCCGTAGCGGGCGGCTTCCTTTACAATGGTAGAGGAAAGATAGCTCCACTTGATGCTGGTTGCAAGGAACATGGTCTCGATGCCGGGCATCAGCGCGTGATTGGTCTGCGCCAGCTGGATCTCGTTTTCAAAATCCGTTACCGCCCGCAGGCCCCGCACCATGACCGAAGCGTGGCGCTTCTTGGCGAACTCCACGGTCAAGCCGTCGAAGCTCTCCACCGTGACATTGGGGATCCCCTTGCAGCATTCCTGCAGCAGGGCCACCCGCTCCTCCACGGTGAACAATGGGTGCTTTGCACTGTTGATGAGCACGGCCACGATCAGATGATCGTTGATCTTTGCCGCGCGCTTGATGATATCGAGATGACCTCGTGTGACCGGATCGAACGACCCGGGGTAAACTGCAGTTGCCATCGGTTTTGTCCTCCTTGCGCGCCTTTGAAAAGCGCATTGGTTCTGACATGATAGCACTTTCCAGTTTGCTGTGCAAGATGTTCTTTTCTTCTGCTACGGTGTATCGTTAATTTTTAAACAATCCCACCCGCAGTGCCACGCTGCATCCTGCTACGCTATAAGTAAAGCACATCGTCAAAATTTTATCAAGTATTTTTTGTGTAAAATTTATTTTTTGTGCACCAAAGAATCTCTACAAAAAGCTAAGATTTTTAGTCGTATTGCATCCAGCCCTGTTTTTTGCCAGGAAAGTATTGATTCTCCCGTTTGTTAATGATATAACTAAGTTGGAATTTACAATTCCTTTATGTTATTGTAAGAGAGGATGGTTTATAATGGATTTTACGGAATTGTATGCGCAGAAGAAAATGACAGCTGGCCAGGCTGCCGCGTTGGTTAAAAGCGGCGACTGGGTGGATTACGGCTGGGCCGTGAACACCCCCGTTGCAGTGGACGCTGCCATTGCAAAGCGTCTGCCTGAGCTGGAGGATGTCAACTTCCGCGGCGGCATCCTGATGTGGGTGCCCGCCATCTTCCAGATCGAGGATCCTGCTGCCCACATGACCTGGAACAGCTGGCACATGGGCGGCATTGAGCGGAAGGCCATTGCCCAGGGCTTCTCCTTCTACTCCCCCATCCGCTACTCTGAACTGCCCCGCTACTATCGCGACAGCTCTGACCCCGTGGATGTGGCGGTGTTCCAGGTGACCCCCATGGACGAGCACGGCTATTTCAACTTTGGCCCCTGTGCTTCCCACCTGGGTGCCGTCTGCGATAAGGCCAAGAAGATCATCGTTGAGGTCAACCGGAACATGCCCAAATGTCTGGGCGGCACCGAGAACTGGGTGCACATCTCCCAGGTTGCCGGTGTTGTGGAGGGCAGCAACCCGCCCATCGGCCAGATGGCCGCTGCCGGTGCTGCCACCGAGGTCGATCTGAAGGTGGCAAACCTCATCGTCCCGCAGATCCCCGACGGTGCCTGCCTGCAGCTGGGCATCGGCGGTATGCCCAACGCCATCGGCAACCTGATCGCACAGAGCGACCTGAAGGATCTGGGTGTGCACACCGAGATGTATGTGGATGCCTTTGTGGATATTGCAAAGGCAGGCAAGATCACCGGCCGCCACAAGAATCTGGATAAGGGCCGTCAGGTCTATGCCTTTGGTGCAGGTACCCAGAAGATGTACGATTACCTGAACAACAACCCGGAGTGCATGGCCGCTCCCGTGGAGTACACCAACGACATCCGCAGCATCTCCGCCATCGACAACTTCATCTCCATCAACAATGCGGTGGATATTGACCTGTTCGGTCAGGTGAACGCGGAGAGTGCAGGCATCAAGCACATTTCCGGTGCAGGCGGTCAGCTGGACTTTGTTCTGGGCGCATACCTTTCCAACGGCGGCAAGAGCTTCATCTGCCTGTCCTCTACCTTTATGAATAAAAAGACCGGCAAGCTGGAGAGCCGCATCCGTCCTACCCTGGAAAACGGCAGCATCGTCACCGACACCCGCGCAAACGTGCACTACCTGTGCACCGAGTACGGCTGTGTGAACCTGAAGGGACTGACCAGCTGGGAAAAGGCAGAGGCACTGATCAGTGTGGCACACCCCGATTTCCGGGACGAGCTGATCGCCGAAGCCGAAAAACTGCACATCTGGCGCAGGAGCAACAAGCGCTGACATTGCCGCAGGGAATCCTGCTGTCTGCGGCAGGAATGGAGTTTCTATGACATGATGGACAAAAAACCGCATATCAAACCCTATCTCTACGGAATGTTCGCGGGCTTTGGCGCGATCAGCCTGAGCATCCTCTTCTTTTTCCTGATCTACCGCTTTCAGGGCTTCGGCAATGCCGTTTCAACCCTGACCGGCATCCTGATGCCCTTTATCTACGGCAGTGTCATTGCCTATCTGCTCAAGCCGGTGTGCAACTGGATTGAAGCATTTCTCCACAAGCTGTTCCCGGAAAGGATGCACCGCTTTGCCAACATGCTGGCCGTTGCTCTGACCATCCTGTTCGGCCTGCTGCTGATCTACGCGCTGATCATGATGATCGTGCCGCAGCTCATCAACAGTGTGACCGCCCTATACTTCACGGCGCGGGACAACATCGGCGACTTTGTGGAGTGGATCTCCAAGCAGGAGTTCATTGCCAACAACAAAAAGCTGCTGGACTTCATCGAGAACTCTTACGACAGCCTGGATGCCAACCTGGATGCCTGGATCAAGAATACCCTGCTCCCCTCCATGCAGAACATCCTCAGCGGTGCCGCCGTGGGCGTGGTGAATGTGGTGACCTGGATCAAGAATTTCGTCATCGGCCTCATCGTTTCGGTGTATCTGCTGGCCAGCCGGAAGAAATTCGGGCAGCAGGGCAAGCTCATCCTTTATAGTTTGGTCAAGCCCCGCTGGGCCGACCTCATCATGGAGGAAGTCCGTTACGCTGACCGGATGTTCGGCGGCTTCATCAACGGCAAGATCCTGGATTCTGCCATCATCGGCGTGCTGTGCTATATCGCCTGCCTGATCTTCAAGTTCCCCAGCGCCCTGCTGGTGTCGGTCATCATCGGCGTGACCAATGTTATCCCCTTCTTCGGCCCCTTCATCGGTGCCATCCCCGCCACCCTGCTCATCCTGATCCAGAACCCCATCAAGGCGCTCTGGTTCGTGCTGTTCGTGCTGGTGCTGCAGCAGGTAGATGGCAACATCATCGGACCCAAGATCCTGGGCAACACCACCGGCCTTTCCAGCTTCTGGGTACTGTTCGCCATCCTGCTGTTCGGCGGCCTGTGGGGCTTTGTGGGCATGATCATCGGTGTGCCGCTCTTCGCGGTCATCTATGATGTCATCAAAAAGCTGGTGTTCCACGGCCTGAATCGCAACGACGAATCCGGCATGGTAAACCTCTATCACGATGCCTTCGGTGACCCCGACGACGAGTGATCCCAAACACAATAGAATCGCAAAACCGGCTCTGTCTCCTGCATGGGAGACAGGGCCGGTTTTTGTATTCCTACCGCATGATTTTCTCAGAGCAGCCGAGAAACGCAAAGCTCCCCCTTCCCGGCGCTGTCTCGGCGCTTGGGGAAGGGGGAGCTTCGGCTTTCAGGGCAGATAAACCAAAAAGGGAGATTTCAGGGGGAGTACCTGCAATTACTGCTGATTGGGCTTCCAATCCTTATAGTTCTCGTAACGGCTCTCGCGGATCTTGGTATGGGACCAAATCTCGTCGGCGGTCGGCTGCCAGTTGGCGGCATAGGACTTGCACTTGTCGCACAGATGATCCACGCTTTCCGGACTCTGGAGGTCGGTGCTGTGGGCGCCGGTCTCGTGAACCATCTTGCGCAGCAGCTCGGGGTTTTCCAGCATCGGGCAGGGGCGCAGATGGTTCTTATTGAAGGGCTGGCCGTTGTGGTAGGCCATGAACAGCGGACTCTGCAGGATCTCCAGGAGATGTTGGCATTGGAGTAGTGGATGAACACGCAGGGCTCTGCGTCACCGGCCGAGTTGATGTGGAAGTAGTTGCGGCCGCCGGCAATGCAGCCGCCCACAAACTCGCCGTCGTTCTGGAAGTCCATGGGGTAGAACGGGATATCGCAGGCTTCACTGCGCAGATAGCGGATGCGCTGGATCATGTACTTGCGCTGCTCGGGAGAGGGCATTAGTTCAGGCGCTGCCTCGTTGCCCACGGGCATGTAGTGGAAGTAGAAGCCGAAGTGTGCACCTTTCTCGCAGAGGAAACGCATGAACTCATCGCTGGTAACGGCTTCGATGTTGTCGCGGGTGTAGCAGATGGAGGTTCCAAACAGGATGCCGTGCTCCTTGAGCAGATCCATGGCGCGCATAACGGCAGCATAGTGGCCCTCACCACGGCGGGCATCGTTGGTCTCGGGGGTACCCTCAATGGACAGCATAAACGCAATGTTGCCCAGACGGACCACTTCCTTGCAGAAAGGTTCATCGATCAGGGTGGAGTTGGTATAGATGGCAAACTGCACATCGTTGTGCTTCTCGGCCAGCTTGAGGATATCAGCCTTGCGCACCAGCGGCTCACCGCCGGTGAGCATGTACAGATAAACGCCCAGTTCCTTGCCCTCGGTGACGATCTTATCCATATCGTCAAAGCTCAGGTTGTTCTTGTGGCCGTACTCACCGGCCCAGCAGCCCACGCAGTGCATATTGCAGGCGGAGGTGGGGTCAAACAGGATCAGCCAGGGAATGTTGCACTGATATTTGACACGATTCTCGCGGATGGTCTTGGTACCGCGGAAGAAGGCCTCATAGCCCAGGTTCAGGGCCGTGGTGCGGGCCACGTTGGGGTCCAGCTGGTTCAGCACACAGTTGATAAGCTTCGACCACTTGCTGTTGGGGTCAGTCAGGGTCTGCTTGGCATGTGCATAGGTCTCCTCGCTGAAGGAATTGCCGTAGAACTGCTTTGAAAGATCTACGATCTGTCCAACCGTCTTGGCGGGGTCCTTCTCGGCATGAGAAAGCACGAGATCCACAGTCTTGCCCAGTGCAGCACGCTGCATTTTGTGCGTCAGAGAATCAAATGCGGTATTCATTTTTATTTCCTCCAGATTCAATAGAATTTTACAGGGCTCTCTTCCCTGCCTGCCGGGCTGAATTCCCGGCGCTCAGATGATCTTATACTCCAGCAGCAGACGGCCCAGGTCGGTGTCCTGTACCTTTTCTACCGCTTTGCCCAGTGCGAATTTTTTGATCCAGTTCATTTTCAGATCACTCAGGGGTTTGCCATCCCGCAGCTGAACAGCGGCGTTCAGCAAATCGCGGACATCGTAGGTGCTGCCCCAGACCTCCGGCACGCCCCGGTCGATATCCAGCAGGGTGTACACGGCTTCCATGCCGGTGCGCATGGAATACTCGGTGGTGAAGATGGTATCCCGCTTTGTCTCGGCAAACTGGCCAATGAAGGCAAAGTTCACTGCGCCCTCCGGCACCACCGCCGGACGGTCGCCTGCGGTGCGGGGCATGAAGAAAGCTGTGATATATGGCATCATTACGGGCACGGTGTTGGCACTGTGCTCCGCCAGATCCTCGATCTGGTTTTCGGGGACTCCCAGATGATACAGCCACTCCATGCAGATCTCCTTGCCGGTGCAATCCCGCATGGGCTTTTTGATGTAGTCACCGGGCGTGTTGCTGAACAGGCCGTAGATCCAGCCCACGAGCTGGCCCTTGGGCTGATCCCGGAACTGGGGCTGACGGTTGAACGTCCAGCTGAGCAGCCAGCCGGAATCCCGCGCCGTGACGATACCGCCCGTGACAGTCCTGCCGCTGAACGGGTCACGCTGGCAGATGTTCTGGATGTAGGGCACGATGCGTTCGTCCAGCGTAGTGACCGTGGCGCTCATCCAGTTGGTCTGCTCCGGATCGGAGCAGAACTTTTCCGGGCGGCCAAAGGCCTCATCCTGCGCGGCGATCTTCTTCCACAGATCCCAGCCGTTGCCGGGCCGGAGCGTGGGGTTGAACACTGCAGGCTGATCCTGGGAGCCGATGGAAGTGCTTTCCACGCAGCCCCCGTTGGTGATGAACACCAGATCATTCTCGGTCAGGTCCACCCGTTCCGCTTCATCGTCCACCAGCAGGCAGATGGTCCTGGCCTGCTTTTTGCCCCCGGTCAGCTCAAACTCAATGTTGGTGACCTTGGTGTTGTAGTGGAAGCGCACGCCGTGCCCTTCCAGATAGCGGATCATGGGCAGGATCATGCTCTCGTACTGGTTGTACCGGGTAAAGCGCAGCGCCCGCAGATCAGGCAGACCACCCACATGGTGGATGTAGCGCTTCAGATAAAGCTTCATTTCCAGTGCGCTGTGCCAGTTCTCAAAGGCGAACATGGTGCGCCAGTAAAGCCAGAAGTTGGAAGAGAACACCTCCGCGTCAAAGACATCGGTGATGCGCTTATCATAGAGCTGCTCATCCGGGGTAAAAAAGAGCTTGATGAGTTCCATGCAGCCCTGATCCGAAAGGCCGAACTTCCCATCGGTGTGGGCGTTCTGCCCCCGGTTTTCCGTGGCGCGGCAGAGCGAGTAGTTGGGGTCTGCCTTGTTCAGCCAGTAGTACTCATCCAGCACGCTTACGCCCTCGGTCTCAAGCGACGGGATGGAACGGAACAGATCCCACATGACTTCAAAATGGTCATCCATCTCCCGGCCGCCCCGCATCACATAACCGATGCCGGGGTACTGGCAGCCATCACAGGCACCGCCGGGGATGGATCCCTTTTCAAAGAGATGGATATGTTCCCCTTTCATCTGACCGTCACGGACCAGGTAGCAGGCAGCTGTCAGCGCCGCCAGACCGGTGCCCACGAGATAGGCCGATTTCCGATCCACTCCCACAGGCTTTTTCGGGCGCGCAAAGGCCTCATAGTTCCCGCTGGAATAATACATTTTATTCCCTCCGTTTGCTGTGGTTTCCAGGTTTTCACCTTTTATTTTGCGCTGACCATACTGTAACATTTTGTCAAACGGAAAGCCATAAACAGAAAAAGCACCGTGATGGAAAACCCATCACGGTGCCCGGATTGATAAAATATTGTCAGTCGTCAAGATCTGCGGGGCTGCGGTCGGTGCGGAAGCGGCGGAGCGCCCGCTCAAGCTCGCCATGAAGCAGAACATTCAGCCGCTCGGTCATCCGGACGGGGTCCTCCTTCATATCCCTGCGGATCCATTCCAGTGCCATGCCCACCAGCGCGTATTTGTAAAAGTCGATGATGAACTGCTTGTCGGCATCCTGCACGGTAAAGCCCTGCGCACTGCGGTCCACAAAGTCCCGCAGCATGGAGTCCAGCAGTTTATATAAGTACTGTTCCACCTGCTCACGGCTCACGGAGCGGTAAACATTCATCACCAGAACCTTGTTGTCCTGCACCTGATGCAGGATGTCCAAAAAGGCATCTGTCCAGTTCTCAAAGCTCTGTCTGCCCTCCAATGCCTTGGCGGCATCTTCGACCATGATCCAATCCACGAGGTCGTAGATGTCCTTGAAGTGGTAGTAGAAGGTCATACGGTTCACGCCGCAGTCCTCGGTGATATCATTGATGGTGATCTTATTCAGCGGCTTTTGAAGCAGCAGCTTTTTCAGCGATGCCTCCAACGCCCTTTTTGTAGTTTGCGACACGAGATCCATCCTTTCCCAGCGGCACACACTGTGCCGCTGACCGTGGTAGCCGCCCTATGGGGCCAGAGAAGTAAGAATACTTCCTTTATACTATAACGCAAATGCCCCCCGTTTTGCAAGTTCAAAATCTCTCATTTTGATATTTTTTTCACGTTCCTCTCCATTTTGCAGCCGTCCCTCCGCCTTTTTGCCGGGTTTCCGGGAGGTTCCTCTTGATTTTCTGGCTACGGATGCTTACAATGGATGGAGTGGAACGAATGTGCGTTCCATTTATTTCTTTCTGAGTGAGAAAGGAAGGGAAAGTCAGTATGATCAAGACCATCGGATTTTGGCTGCCGCCCCACAGAACGTTTATCTTGCCAACCGCACTGCCGCCAAGGCAGAGGCGTTGGCCGCAGAGCTGGGCTGCAACACCACCACGAATGCCGAAGTGGCGGGCCGCTCCGACCTGATCTTTCTGGCGGTCAAGCCCCAGATGATGGAGGCCCTGCTGGCTCCGCTCCGGTTTACCCTGAACGAGCGGCCGAGCCGCTTCATCCTGTGCAGCATGGCGGCAGGACTTTCCATCGCGCGCATCCAGGAGATGGCGGGGGAAGATTACCCCGTGATCCGCATCATGCCCAATACCCCGGCTTCGGTGGGGGCAGGTATGATCCAGTATTGCTCCGCCAATGTGACAGCGGAGGAGGAGCAGGAGTTTCTGAAGCTGATGGCTCCCGCCGGGCGGCTGGACGCTGTGCCCGAGGCCCTGATCGATGCGGCAAGCAGCGTTTCCGGCTGCGGCCCGGCCTGGGTGTACCAGTTCATTGAGGCGCTGGCCGATGGCGGCGTGGCCTGCGGCCTGCCCCGGGCCAAGGCGCAGGAATATGCTGCCCAGATGGTATTGGGCAGCGCCAAGCTGGTGCTGGAGAGCGGAAAACACCCCGGTGAGCTCAAGGATGCGGTGTGCAGCCCCGGCGGCAGCACCATTCAGGGCGTGCGCGTGCTGGAAGAGCATGGCTTCCGCGGCGCGGTGACCGATGCGGTGATTGCTGCCTACAACAAGACAAAGGAAATGGGAAAGGGTTAAGTTTATGCGCATCGTCGTCAAAGTGGGCACCTCCACGCTGGCACACTCCACCGGGCGGCTGAACATCCGCCACACAGAGGATCTGGTCAAGGTGCTGAGCGACCTGAAGAACGCAGGGCACCAGGTCATTCTCGTCTCGTCCGGTGCCATCGGCATGGGAGTGGGCAAGCTGTCCCTGCCCTCCCGCCCCGGTGATATGGCCACCAAGCAGGCCTGCGCCGCTGTGGGCCAGTGTGAGCTGATGTACACCTACGACCGCCTGTTCACCGCCTACAACCACAACGTGGCGCAGATCCTGCTCACCGGCGTGGATGTGGAGCACGAGGGACGGCGGTTGAATTTCCAGAACACCCTGACCCGGCTGCTGGAGCTGGGTGCGCTGCCCATCATCAACGAGAACGACACCGTTGCCACTGATGAGATCACCTCCATCGGCGACAATGACACGCTGGCCGCCATCGTCACCTGCTGCATCCATGCGGATCTGCTGGTGCTGCTGAGCGACATCGACGGCCTGTACACCGCCAACCCCCACACCCACCCGGACGCAAAGCTCATCCCGCTGGTAGAGCGCATCACTCCGGAGGTGCTGGCGCTGGCAGACGGGGCAGGCTCCGCATTGGGCACTGGCGGCATGTCCACCAAGCTCCGTGCCGCCCAGATGGTAACGGCAGAGGGCGCGGACATGGTGATCGCCAACGGCTCCCACCCGGAGCTGCTCTACGACATTGCAGACGGCAGACCCGCAGGCACCCGCTTTGCGGGCAGAAAGGAGGGCTGATCCATGACGACACAGGAGATCCTGGAAGCCGCCCGCGCGGCAAGAAGCGCGCTGGGCCTTTCTTCGGGCGAGGTGCGCCGCGCCGCCCTGCTGGGCATGGCAGAGGCGCTCTGTTCCCCTGCCCGCCAGCAGGCCATTCTGGATGCCAATGCCGCCGATCTGGAAGCCGCCAGAGGGCACATCTCGGAGGTCATGCTGGACCGGTTGGCCCTGACACCGGAGCGCATCAGCGCCATGGCAAAGGGCATCCGGGAAGTGGCTGACCTGCCCGACCCGGTGGGCAAAGTTCTGCGCCGGGTGGAGCGCCCCAACGGGCTGGTCATCGAAAAGACCGCCGTGCCCATGGGCGTGATTGCCATCATCTACGAGAGCCGCCCCAACGTGACCAGCGATGCCGCCGCCCTTGCCATCAAGAGCGGCAATGCCTGCATCCTGCGGTGCGGCAGGGAGGCATGGCGCAGTGCCAACGCCATTGTAACGGCTCTGCGGGAGGGTCTGCGGACAAACGGCCTGCCCGAAACAGCGGTCTGCCTGATCGAGGACACCACCCACGCCTCGGCCAACGCCCTGATGACGGCGGTGGGCTATGTGGATCTGCTCATCCCGCGCGGCGGGGCCGGGCTCATCCACGCCTGTGTGGAAAATGCAAAAGTCCCCTGCATCCAGACCGGTACCGGCATCTGCCACATCTTCGTGGATGCTTCTGCCGAGCAGGATAAGGCGCTGGACATTATCGAAAACGCCAAGGCCAGCCGCCCCAGCGTCTGCAACGCGGAGGAGGTGTGCCTAGTGCACCGTAACATTGCGGCAGAATTCCTGCCCAAACTGGCCCGGCGGCTGGGCCCTGACCGCACCGCAAAGGGGCTGCACCCAGTGGAGCTGCGGCTGGACCCGCGTGCCGCCGCCATCATCCCCGGCACACCTGCAGGCCCTGCCGATTTTGACACCGAGTTCCTGGACTACATCCTGGCCGTCAAGGTCGTGGACAGCGTGGGGGAGGCCGTCGGCCACATCGCCTCGCACTCCACCGGCCACAGCGAAGCCATCCTGACCCGGGACGAGGCCCATGCCGCCCTCTTTACGGCGGCGGTGGACAGCGCGGCGGTCTACGTCAACTGCTCCACCCGCTTTACCGATGGCGGGGAGTTCGGGCTGGGGTGCGAGATGGGCATTTCCACCCAGAAGCTCCACGCCCGGGGCCCCATGGGGCTGGAAGAGCTGTGCAGCTACAAGTACATCATTCACGGCAGCGGCCAGATCCGCTGAACCGTTCAATTGCGAAAACATTTTTCCGTTTTTTTCTTACAGGCCGCCGTGGAAGGACAGCGGCCTGTATTTTTGTTTTGCAGGGATGGACTGTTTTTGTTATAGAAACACTTTCGCCCCAAAATTTCGAAAATTATTTTTCTGTTCGTATCACGATGTATTTTTCATTTCTCCATTCTGTACAAAAATAAAGTCGTACTTTTATCGGAAATTAGGGTAAAAATTCTCATTTTCCCCTTGACAACCCATATTTCGACGCGGTAAAACTATATTGGAAAGTATGGGAACAAGTTCGGCGGGGCGCTCTGAAGTGCGCCCGGAACTGTCCTTCCCACAACTGCAATCCATTTCAAACAGATGTCCGCATGACGACACTAGTACAAAGGAGAGAGCGAATTATGACAATTGCCATCCTTGCACATGATTCCCGCAAAGAACTTGCACTTCAGTTCTGCACCGCCTACAGTGGTATCCTGTCCCGGAACACTGTCATTGCCACCGGTACCACCGGCCGGATGTTGAACCAGGCCACCGGCTTGCCAGTTCACTGTTACCTCTCCGGAAAGCTGGGCGGCATTCAGCAGATCACCGCCCGTGTTGCCTGTGATGAAGTGGATCTGGTGCTGTTCTTCCGCGACCCGCTCCGGGCCGACAGCGGCAGCTCCAACGAGCAGAATCTGCTCCGCCTGTGCGATATGCACAGCGTACCCATTGCCACCAACATTGCCACCGCCGAGGTACTGCTCCGCGGCATGGATCAGGGGGATCTGGACTACCGGGAAGGGATGCACCCGCCGGTGATCGAGCCTCTGGCCGCTCCCCGCCGCGCCGTGTGCTGAGGACTGCCTGACATTTTTTGTGTATAGAGGGAAACGTAAAACAGCGCCGCCGAAGCTTTTCAGGGCTTCAGCGGCGCTGCATTTTTATGCGGTTTTCAGTTCATTTTCCGGGGAGTGGCATCATTCCAGACCGGCCATCTGCTTGACGGCCTTCATGGCGAAGGTCAGGGTGCGGCCCATAGCCACACCGGCCATGAGGCAGGGATAGTTGTTGGCAAAGAAGCTGCCGGACATATCGCCGGTGATATACAGGCCGGGCATGGGCTTGTTATCGTTGTCCAGAGCCTGACCCTTTTCGTTGATGGCAATGCCCTGCTCAGTGGTCAGCAGAGAGGCACCCAGCCAGCAGCCGTAGAAGGGCGCGGTACGGATGGCGCTGAGGCGGTAAGCCGGCTTGCCGAAGTCCTCATCGTTCTGCTTGTCGTAGAGCTCGTTGTAGCGCTCCACAGTGGCAAGGAAGGTGTCCTTGGCAGCGCCAGTAAAGCCCATCTTGTCAGCCAGCTCGTCCAGCGTATCGCACTTGAACAATGCACCGGCCTCGATCGCCTCGTCCATCTTACCCTGAATGTACTTCTCACCGCCGTTACGGGTCTGGGCAGAGCAGCCGATGGTGTGGAAGCGCTTGGCATCCTCCAGAATGTTGGCATCGCAGATCTGTGCGTAAACACGGCCCGGCTGGTGAGCAGCGGCGTAGACGATGTCATTGTAGGGGCTGCTCTCGTTGGCAAAGCGTTCGCCGTTGCGGTTCACCTTCAGGAAGGGCTGGGTGCCGGGGTTGTACTGACGGATGGTACCAGGGAAAGCCTTGCCGCCAAAGGCAGTGTCGCTGTCCACATAGCCGCCATCCACACCGGGGGCCACGATGCCGCGGTCAAACAGCATGGGAGCGGCCTCCTTGTCCAGATTGGCACCGGCCCACATTGCAGCCCGGATGCCGTAGCCCTTATCGGAGGGAGAGTAAGAGCAGGCAGTGGTGACGGAAGTGCCCAGGGGATCCAGCTGCTCCATCATGTAGGGGTTGCCGGGGAAGCCGCCGCAGGCCAGCAGCACGCCCTTGTTGGCGTTGTAGCGGATGAAGTGGTCATCCTCGGTGCTCTGGGCGATGATGCCGGTAATGCGGCCATCGCTGTTCTTTTCCAGCTTGGCCAGACTGGTCTTGAAGTCCACATCGTAGCCCAGTTCCTGAATGTACTGAAGCAGCAGCTCGTTCCGGGCGGCACCACTGGAGCGATCATAGGTATACTCGATCTCAGGGTACATATAATCGGTGTTGTGCTCGGCGTTTTCTGCAGGCCATTTGGCCTCGTCACCGTAGGTGTAGATCATCTTCACGCCGTACTTGTCCTCCATGATGGAGCGGACAAATTCGATCATCTCGGCAGACTCGTTGATCCAGGTCTTGACCACGCGCTGATCACACTTGCCGGAGGCGTAACGGGAGACCTCGCTCAGCAGCTTGGCACGATCCATCTTGATGCCCTGTTCCTGAGCGCCAAAGCCGTCCACGGCACCCACCCAGTGACGGGTATCCTGCACATTGCCGTTCTGCTCGATGACACGGAAGTTCAGGCCCTTGGCAGCGGCATAAGCAGCAGCGAGCATACCGCCGTTGCCGGCACCCACGATGAGGATGTCGGTGTCCACGGTCTCGGTGATGGCAGCCTCGTCAATGTCAGGCTCCTTGCCCAGCCAATCGGTCTCGTCGCCGGTGGGCAGCTGAACGGAAGTTACAGTTGCCTCTCCCTTTGCCTGTGCAAAGCAGCTCTTGGCGGCCTTCTTCACGGCATCGGAGGTGATGGTGGAGCCGGACACGCCGTCGATCTCGTCAGAGCCGGCGTTCAGCAGCTGGTTCTTCAGCTCCTCGGCAGCAGCAGCGCCGTAGGAAGCGGTCTCGCCGGAGGTGTCCACCACAACGTCGGTCACAGCACTGTCGGAGAAGGTCATGGTGACTTTGACGGTAGAGGAAATGCCCTCAGCAGTGCCGGTGTAGGTACCGGGGGTGTAGCTGCCTGCTGCACCGGAGGAAGCGGCGGTGGAGGAGCTTGCAGCGTTGCAGGCAGCCAGTGCACCGGCGGTGACACCGGACATGGCAGCGGCAGCGGCGATCTTCAGAAAGCCTTTACGCGAGATCTTGTTCATGCTTGGATGATCCTTTCTTCTCTTTTTTTGTTCTTATTCTTCGATTTTCCTTCTTATCCGAAACGTACCGCCACAATGCGGCGCAGACTTCGTTCGATAATAAATTAACACAAAGTCCGCCTGTTGTCTTTTAAGAATTCTTAAACATCTTTGCCGTTTCTTCGCTGGGAAATTCCTGTTTTCCACTTTGTTTGATAAATAACGGTCAAATCAGAGCAGAAAAAACACCCACGGCTTAAGTTTCCTTAAGAAGCGGGTGCTTTGAGGGTTAACGATATTTAAGACAGCCAAACCATTTCAGGCTTCCGTCTCCCCTTCCGGGCGGAAAATATAGCCCTTGCCCCAGACATTTTTGAGGTAGATGGGCTTTGCGGGGTCGGGCTCGATCTTACTGCGGAGGTTATGGATATGCACCTGCACAGTGCGGACATCCCCCAGGCTTTCCTTCCCCCAGATCTTCCGGTAAAGCTCGTTTGCAGTAAAGAAGGTGTTGGGATGCCGGATGAAGAGGGTCAGGATGCGGTACTCCATGTCGGCCAGATGGATGCTCCGGCCATCCTTTTCCACGCAATGGCTGTTGGAATCCAGCGTAAAGGCCGCACAGTGGTAGCCGCTGACGCTGGGCTCTGCGGCATCCATCTGGACACGGCGGATGTTTGCCATGATGCGGGCCAGCAGAACTTTGTGGTTGTAGGGCTTGGTCAGGAAATCATCGCCGCCCAATTCCAGTGCCCGTACCACTGTGTCTGTATCGTCCAGACAGGAAGTAAAAATGATGGGGCAGTGGTACCAGCTGCGCAGGCGCTGGCACAGTTCCATGCCGTTGGTGTCCGGCAGAAGGATATCCATCAGGATCACATCGAACTTTTCCCGGGCGTGGCTCAGCGCTTCGCCGCCGGTGTCAGCACAGACCACCTCAAAATTCTGCTGACATTTCAAGAAATAGCTGGTAGTGTCCCGGATCACCGGATCATCTTCCACCAGAAGAATGCGGATCATGCGGTTTGCCCTCCCCTTTTCGGCGTGAATTTGCTATAATATCTTTATCTAGTATACCGTATTTCCGGGCTGTTCTCAACCGGTTCTCCAAAGTTTTGCAGGGGGTCTTTTTATGATAAAAAAGCGATTTCTGCTTCCGGCTGCCGCCGGGGCACTGGCACTGACCATTGGGTTGGCAGGGATCTGGTTCAACCAGCGACTGCCGGCGCTGGCGGATTTTGGAGTCCCCGGCATGGACTCCGAAGCCCAATTGATGGCATGGGCTGCCCTGTTCCCGGAAAAAGGAGTGGCTGCCCTGACCTTCCGCACGGTGCTGCAGTGGATGGCCATTGCGGTGTTCTGCACTCTGGGGGCGGTGGTGCTGGCCCTGTACCGATACAAGCCTCAGAAGGAACTGGGGTATTTTCTGCTGTATCTGACGGTGCTGACCCTCTGGGCTCTGGTGATCATTCTGGCTCCGGTGGGAAGTTCCGGCTGGAGCGTCTTTTTCCGCCGGGGATTCTTTACCGTCACGGTTCTGGCAGGTATTCTGCTGTGCGCCGCTCTGACAGGGGCTGTGCCGGTGTCTCACGGGCAGCGGCTCCATTCCCTGCTTCTGACGCTGGGGTATCTTGTTCTGACGCTGATTCCCCTCAGCCGTGTACGGGCGGTGGGGCTGCTTTTGGGCATGGGCTACTGTCTGGGCATACTGATGGCAATGTATGCCCGGGGCTCCGACGCTGCCCTGCTGATGCTGTTTCCCTGTGCCATCACCATTGGCTTCCGGGTATGGGTGGTCCTGCCGGGCATGCATGTGCCGTTTTTTCAGGAGAGCGTGTTTTTCTACCTGTTCCGGTGTGCCCGGATCTACGATGCCCCTTTTACTCTGGGCTGCATGGCCTACGTCTGCCGCCGGTATGCCCTGCAATTTGACCGGGCGGAACAGCTGGCCCGGGAGCTGGATGCCCGGGTCATTCAGCGGACAAAGGCCCTGACGGAGGAGACCGAGGCCCGGAAAAGCATGATGCTGAACATTTTCCACGACCTGCGCAGTCCTCTGTTTGCGGTCAGCAGTGGCCTGGATACGCTGGAGGCTGCACCGGAGGCCCTGCCGGCCCTGCTGCCCGCCTTACAGCAGCGGACGGCCTTTCTCCGCCGCCTGACGGAGGATCTGTTTCTGGCTGCAAAGCTGGAGCAGAAACAGGTGATGCTCAACGAGGACCGGGTATCTCTGGGGGAGGTCATCGCTGCAGTCTGTGACAGCTGCCGGGAGGAGGCTGAGAAGAAGGGCGTGGTGCTTCAGGCTCCCCCGGCTTCGGAGCTGCCGGTGTGGGGCGACCAGATCCGGCTGCAGCAGATCCTGCAGAACCTGTTGACAAATGCCATTCACTACACCCCTGCAGGAGGGAGCATCACCGTCAGCAGCCGGGTGGAGGCCGGTGCTGCTCTGGTGAGCGTCCGGGACACGGGCTGCGGCATTGCGCCGGAGGATCAGGCCGCCGTATTTGACCGGTATTTCCACACCACCACCTCTTCCAAGCACGATTCCACCGGTCTGGGACTGACCATTGCGCAGGAGCTTGCCCACCTGCACCACGGAGAAATCCTATTGGAAAGCGAAGTGGGCAAAGGCAGCTGCTTCACGTTGAAGCTTCCCCTATTATCCGCTTAACAGAGAAATCCCCCGCCTATGGCGAGGGATTTCTTTATAGCATCCTATTTGAATTTAAGCCAACGGATCCCACAGCTTCATGGGCAGGGGCTCCTGATCCAGCAGGGCACGCTGGGCATCGCTCAGCAGGCTCTTGCGGACGGTGATCTGGTAGACATTGGCCTTGAACCACTTCTCGCTGCCGATGTAGTAGCCCTTCTGGCCGGAGGCATCGCCCCAGCTGTTCTCGATCTTCCAGCGGTCAGCCTTGCCGATCTCGTCCAGATTGACACCGCAGAACATCATGCAATGGTTCATGGTGCTTTCACGGGTGAGCAGCCGCTCGGCCTTGGTCATGCCAAAGGTCAGGCCGCCCAGCACCTCGCCGTACTGGAAGCAGTCGGGGTCCCAGTAACCGTTGGCGCGGTCACCGTCGGGGTGGCAGTCGCAGCTGAACATGACCCCCTCCCCTGCCTGCAGCTGACGGATGGTCAGATCCTCCAGCTCCTCCTGCGAGAGGTTCAGCCAGAACATATTCTCCTCCACCACGTCACCCATAAAGGGCTGGCAGTAGGTGCGGTTCAGCGCATGGATGGGCGAGGAGATGATGACGACGTAATCATCCAGATCATTGCCCACATATTTCTCAAGAAAGGTGTGCGGGGTCAGGTTCCGGTCACAGTGGTAGTGCTCATCCTTGTCGGTATACTCAAAGTCAAAGCTCCTGGGAGGCTGGCCGTAGAGGATGCACAGGGCGTTGTAAATCTCCGCCAGCATCTCCTCGCGGCGGGCGGCCGTGTCCTTTCCCTCTTTTGCCATGGCTCGCAGTTCCAGCGCATCCTCCCGCAGCTTGCGGTTCAGGATGGGCAGATACTTGGCCGTGCCGGTGGAGTGGACAGTTTCCGGCATGACCCAAGAGGGCACCACGCCGTACTTTTTGATCAGGCTGATGGCCATATCCCACTGGCCGCCGTCGGGCAGCGGGTTGCCCAGCAGGGTGTAGGTCTCACGGTCGGTCAGATCCTGATCCGCAAAGTGGAGGATGTTCTCAAGGAAGAGATTTGCCTTTTCCAGCTTATCGTAGAACGCCAGATAGGTGGGAGAGAAGGAGAAATCCTCCAGATCACACTTGGCGATCACCCGCTGGCGCAGGACGTTCAGGGTGGAGAACATCCAGCAGCGGCCGCTCTGCTTCTGGTTGGTGATGTTATTGGTCTTGACCAGCACAGAGAAGTCCATCCGCAGCTTGGCAGCGGCGGCGGGCACAAAGGCCGCGTCCGGCAGAGCCGTGCGGGAAACTGCATTGGACATCACATTCAGCTCCGGGCGGGCAGCATAGCCCTGCTCAAAGCGTTCCAGCATCCGGGCATCAATGGGAGTAACACGATTCATTTGATTCACGCTTTCTTTCTGAAAAGTTCAATCCTTGAAATAAGCATTCTGCACGGCCAGCAGAACACCGGCACGGCTTGCGGCAAAGTTCAGGCCGCCCTGCAGGTAACAGGTGTAAGGCTCACGCAGGGGGCCGTCGCAGGAGAGCTCAATGGTGCTGCCCTGGGTAAAGCTGCCGCTTGCCATGATGACCTCATCGGTATAGCCCGGTTCCGGAGAGGGTTCCGGTGCGGCATAGCTGTCCACGGGGCTGGCGGCCTGAATGCCGCGGCAGAAGCCGATGAGGGCATCGGCGGTATCTGCATCGAAGCAGGTCACGATATCGTTGTGGTCTTCGCAGTAGCGCGGGATGGGTTTTTTGCCCACCAGCTCCAGCAGGCACTGGGCATAGATGGCGGTCTTGATGGCCTCACACACCACGCCGGGGGCATAGTAGAAGCCAAGGTACATATCACGGGGCGTTTCCAGCGTACAGCCCAGCTCCTTGCCCAGCCCGGGGGCGTTCAGGCGGTAGGCACACAGCTCCACCAGATCCTTCCGGCCAGCGATATAGCCGCCTGTGGGGGCGATGCCGCCGCCCGGGTTCTTGATGAGACTGCCCACCACAAGGTCCGCACCGGCCTGGCAGGGCTCCTTCATCTGGGTGAACTCACCATAGCAGTTGTCCACAAAGATGATGATCTCGGGGTTGGCGGCACGGGCCGTGTCGGCAATCTTCTGAATGGTATCCAGATCAAAGGCATTGCGCTGCAGGTAACCGCGGCTGCGCTGGATATGGCAGACCTTTGCCCCCGGGGCCTTTTGAGCGATCAGCGCGTAATCCGGGGTGAAGTCGGCCTTGAGGGGGGCTTCGTCGTACCGGATGCCGTAGTCCATCAGGGTGCCGGTGCCCTTGCCCTTGCCGTCCAGACCGATCACGCCCTCCAGCGTATCGTAGGGGCGGCCGGTAGCAGCCAGCAGGGTATCCCCTGCCCGCAGCAGGCCGAACAGGGCCACCGCCAGCGTATGGGTGCCGCTCTGGAACTGACTGCGCACAAGGGCATCCTCCGCGCCCATCACCTCGGCAAAGATCTGCTCGAGCTTGGCGCGACCGGTATCCCACAGGCCATAGCCGGTGGTGCCCAGCATATCGGTGGAGGACATCTGAGTATCGGCAAAGGCCTTGAGCATTTTCAGCTGGTTGTAGTCCCGGATCTCCTCCATGTGACGGAAATAGGGCTGGCAGAGTTCCATGGCTTTTTCGTCCAGCGCCAGGACTTCGGGTTTGTAATCAAAAAAGTGGTTCAGCATTGACATTTTGGTTCCTTAATCTTTTTGTAAGTTTATGCTATGATGACCCGTCGGCAGCTTTCTCCTCGGACACGAGTTCGGATTGCGGCTCCCAGCATCCGCCGCGCATTGCTTGCGTCTTGCTGGCCGCGGCCCCAACAACAGCTTCCTGCATCCGCCACTGGCGGCGGTCGCTGTCGTTGCAGGCCATTCCATCGCCCGCCCTATTGCCTGCGGCAACAGGGTCCCACCCCAGCGGACGGTCCTCAGAGAAACTCCCGACGTGTCAGACTGTGGCTTCGTACCGGGCATACTCTCCCAGCTTTTCAAAGCCGAGGCGGGTATAAAAGTGCACCCGTTCCGGGGAGCAAAGGAAAAGGGGCTGCAGGCCCTGCGCCGAGAGGGTGTTGGCCAGCCGGACGATAAGCCGCCCGCCGATGCCGCGCCCCCGCAATGGCTCCGCAGTCTCGCCGCAGGCCATGTAAGCCTGCTCCGTTCCAATGGCGTAAGCGCCCACGGTGCAGGCAAGCTCCCCGCCCTGTTCCAGAGCCCAGACCACAGCCCTGCCGCGGGCGCGCTTTGAGCAGAGCTCAGAGTAAAAGTCATCCCGCCGCGTGGGGCGGTCCGGAAACAGCATCTGTGCAACGGGGCCTGCCGGGGGCTCCGGGTCAAAATGCAGGGAGGCCCAGAGCATTTCTTCCACAGCGGGTTCCGGCAGCTGCTTTTCGGGTGCCAGGCCAAAGACAAAAAGGGACTTTGCCCGGGCCCAGCCGGTGGGCGGCGGGCACTCGGCTTCGTCCAGGATGACCGCCTTACAGCCGCAGAAATGCAGGAAGCTGGCCAGTTCGTCCGGGTTGGCGTGGCCCGCCAGCCAGGCGGTACTGCTGCCCACATCCAGCGCCAGCGTTGGCCCGGCGAAGAACCGGCCCGGCTGGCTTTTGCCGAAAAGCTCCAGCGCCTGCGGCATCGTGACCTCAAGGCAGAGCTTTCCGCGGCAGGCGCTGCGGAACCGCTGCCTCTGGCGGGGCGTTCTGACCTGCGTGATCATTTCAGTGCGTTGACGATGTTCTTGAACTCGCGGCCGCGCACCTCAAAGTTGGGGTAGAGGTCGAAGGAGGCGCTGGCGGGAGACAGGATGATGATATCGCCGGGCTTTGCGGCGGCACGGGCCAGCTCCACAGCGTGCTGCATATTGTCCGCGTGCTGGATGGGCAGTGCGGCCTCGTTGAAGCCGGGGTCTTCCCGCAGAGCCTTTTCAATGCGGGGGCCGGTAGCACCCATCAGCACCAGATCCTTGACGTGAGCCACGATCTCGGGGGCCAGCGGCTCATAGGGGATGTGCTTATCATAGCCGCCCGCAATGAGGATGACCTTCTGGTCAAAGCTGCGCAGGCCCGCAATGGTGCGGGTGGGGCTGGTGCCGATGGAATCGTTGTAGTAGAGCACGCCGTCCAGCGTGCGCACCGGCTCAATGCGGTGCTCCACGCCGGTAAAGGTGCTGCCCACCTTCTGGATGGCCTCTACGGGAACCTCACCCCAGACTGCGGCGGCGGCGGCCAGCAGATTCTCGATATTGTGCAGGCCCCGCAGCTTGATGTCCTTCTGGGCCAGGAAGGGGGTTACCACGCCGTCCTCGGCCATGCAGAGCATGTTGTCCTCTTTGCGCAGGAAGGCCCCGTTGTCGGTATCGTGCAGGCGGGTGAACCAGACCTGCCTGCCCTTGCAGTCCTTCTGCATGGAGCGGCTGATCTCGTTCTCGTAGCCCAGCACGGCACGGCAGGGCGGGTTCTGGTAGAGCAGGATGTTGCGTTTTGCGTCGATGTACTCCTGCATATCCTTATGGTGATCGAGGTGGTTGGGGGTGACGTTGGTCACCACCGCGATCTTCGGGCTCTGGTGCATGCTGATGAGCTGGAAGCTGGACAGCTCCACCACAGCCACATCCTCCGGCCGGACCTCGGGCAGCATGGGCAGCAGGGCCGCACCGATGTTGCCGCCCAAATGCACCTTGCGGCCTGCGGCCTCGTAGAACTTGGAGATGAGGGTGGTGGTGGTGGTCTTGCCGTCAGAGCCGGTCACGGCCACGATCTCGCAGGGGCAGAAATCGAAGAAGAGCTCGACCTCGCTGGTGACCATGGTGCCCGCCGCCATGGCATCCTGCAGGGGCTTTTCAAAGTAGCCCACAAAGCCGGGGGTGCGCATGATGATATCCTGGCCCTTGAAGCCGTCCAGATAGTGTTCGCCCAGGCTCAGGTCAATGCCCAGTTCCCGGATGGTAGCGGCATAATCGCCAAACTCTTCCACGCTCTTTTTCTGGTCGCACAGGGTCACATGGGCCCCCAGCTCCACAAACTCCTTGATAAGGGTCTTGTGGCTGACACCGGCACCGATGAACGCCACCTTTTTACCCCGGATGAGTTCTGCAAGCTTCTGCTGATCTTTCTGCATAAAGAAAGAACCTCCTCTATGAAAATTCAGGCTGAAATTGATTCACTGCTCCATTTTACACCTTTTCCAGCCAATTGGCAACGCCAAACCTTGTTCTGGCCCCGGATGCACCGAAATCCTATCTGAATTCACAAAATGTCGATTGTCTTTTTCGACCGTTTCCGCTATACTTTAATTGTATCATCTTACAAGGAGCGCATTTTCTTGAAACATTCCCTGATCCGCTTTTCCGCAGTGGTGCTGACCATTGCGTTTGTTTTTGCCCTGACCGGCTGTGGTTCGGGCTCCAACAGCTTCACCTGGTTCGTGGACAGCATCCCGGCCAACCTTGACCCGCAGGTGGCCTCGGCTTCTGCGGATGTCATCGCCTGCGAGAACCTGTACAGCGGCCTTGTCCGCAAAGATCCCAGCGGCAAATATGAGCCTGCCCTCTGCGAACGGTGGGAGAAGTCCTCCGATGGCCTCACCTACACCTTCTACCTCAAGGACGGCCTGACTTACACCGCCGCCAAGGGCAACGCCACTGACTACGCCATCACTGCCGAGGATTTTGTGTTCGCTTTCCGGCGCTTGTTCCGGGCGGAGACCAACTCCCCCTACGCGGTGGAGTTTGCGGCCCTTGAAAACAGCGCCGCCGTGCTGGCCGGGCAGATGCCCGAGAGCGCGCTGGGGGTCACGGCTTCCGGGCCGCTGACGCTGGTGTTCCACCTGAGCAGTGCCGATGACAACTTCCTCGAGAAGCTCACCCTGCCCGGTGCCATGCCCTGCGATGAGGAATTTTTCAATTCCACCCGGGGCACCTACGGTCTGAATGCCTCGTCCACCCTTTCCAGCGGCAGCTTTTACATCTACAACTGGACAGCCAGCGGCCTGTTCCTGCGGCGTGCCCCCTCGGGCAGCCTCATCGACAGCCTGCGGCTGGTGCAGAACACCAACAGCGCCGGGCAGTCCGCCGCAGAGCTGATTGCCAACGAAAAGTGCTCTGCCGCCCCGGACGACACCGCCGCGCCCACCACCCTGACTTCCCTCTCCTACTCCGATACCACATGGAGCCTGCTGTTCAACTGCAGCAGCGTGTTTGCTTCCACCGAGCTGCGGCAGGCACTGGCCTCCGCCGCGCGGGGTGCAGCCGAGGTGCCGGACGGCGGGCTCTATGCCGCCGCCAACGGTCTGGTACCGGACGGCCTGACTGTGGACGGCATGAACTACCGGGATACCGCCGGGGATGTGACTCCCGCCGCGGTGGATGCCCGAGCGCTCTACCTCACGGCGCGGCAGACGCTGACCACCTCCGACTTCAACAAGGTCAGCCTGATGGTGCCTGCCGGTTCCGGCGTGACCAGCGCCGCTGAGGAGATCAACGGCGTGTGGCAAAAGGAGTTTTCCCTCTTCTTCTCCGTAGAGGAAGTGGACGAGGAGACCTTTGCGAAACGGCTGGCCGAGGGGGACTATACCATTGCCTTGGCTCCCATCAGCACCGAGGGCGGCAGTGTGTACAACATGCTGAACCAGTTCACCGCAGCGGGCGGCGGCCTGACCGGCTATGCAGATTCCCTGTATGCCACCCAGCTGCAGGCCAGCACCCAGGCCACCGGAAGCTCCCGCTGCCGCCTGCTGGGCGATTGTGAGCGCCAGCTGCTCAGCGATGCCGTGGCGGTCCCTCTGTTTGCCCAGCAGAAGCGCCTGCTGATCGCACCCGGCATCCAGAACCTCATCTTTGACCCCTTTGGCCCGGTGCTGGATCTGACCTATACCACAAAAGAATGATGTGCCACAAAAAATACCGGAGCAGCCGCCTGCCCCGGTATTTTTCTTATCCCTTTTTGATGCCGAACAGCCTGCGCAGAACGCCGCGCAGACACTTCGGACTTTTGATAACGACTACCTGCATCGCTCTCCCGCCTTTCGTGGTGTGATACCACAATATAAGCGGCAGGACGGTAAAGTGTGCGGCTCAGGCCTTGTTCCCGGTCAGGATCGGTGTATCCGGCACCGTTTCCACGACCACCAGCGCCCCCTTGCGGGTGGAGATGGTGATGCAGTCTGAGCCTTCGGCATACTCATTGCTGACCCCCAGCGGATAACCGGCCACCAGCACATCATCGGTGAGCTCATAGTAGGAACCGCGCTCACACACGCCCTCCGCCCTGCCCTCCATGGGGAAAGCGGAGAAATAGAAAAATTCCTCCTTCGGGTAGGCGCGGGTCTCGCCGGAGCGGACAAAGGTGACGCGGCTGCGCTCATCCTGAAGCGTTGCCCGCACCCCCCGTTCTTCCAGCCCAAGGCCGGTGGCAAGATTCGAGAGGGTATGCTCGATCCGCCTGCCGCCCAGCGCCCCCAGAAGAAGCACCTCGGTAAAGCCCTTCTCACTGGCAAGCTTGGCGGCATATTCGGTGTCGGTGTCGTCCTTGACGTGAGGCAGGACGATGATATCGTCGTTCTGCTGCACCGGACAGGGCGCGGTATCGAAATCTCCCAGGATGATATTGGGCTTGCAGCCCAGCGGCGCGCAGTTGCGGTAGCCAGCATCACAGGCGATGATGAAGTCATCGGGGCGGAGCAGACGCTTCAGCTCCGGCGAGACCGGGCAGGCCGAGAGGATCACGCAGCGCATCACATTCCCCTCCTCTGCCAGTCCTTGACATCCTTGACTTCCTCATACATGGCACAGTAGCTGTCGTACCGGGTCTGGGAGAGCTTTCCCTCGGCCAGAGCGGCACGGATGGCACAGCCCTTTTCTGTACGGTGGGAGCAGCCGGTGAACTGGCACTGCCCAAGGTAGGGCCCGAACTCCGGGAAGGCGTGCTCCAGATTCTCCTTGGGGATGAACCCGGCGCGGTTGGCTTCCAGGCTGGCAAAGCCGGGGGTATCCGCAATGCGGCCCCCAAAGGCCTCAAAGATGGTCACCTCGCGGGTGGTATGGCGGCCGCGCCCCAGCTTCTGGCTGATGGCACTGGTCTCCCGCTCGGCCTGAGGCAGCAGGGTGTTGAGCAGGGTCGATTTGCCTACACCGGAGTTGCCGCAGAAGGCGCAGAGCCGCCCGCTGATCCACTGCCTGACCTCGTCCAGCCCTTCCCCGCTGTCGTAGCGGATGGCAATGAAGGGCAGAGTGGATCTTTCATAGGCGCTGCGCAGGAACTCCACCTCACCAAGGTCAGCCTTGGTGCAGACGATGACGGGCTGCACCCCCTTGTCCACGGCAATGGCCGAGAGCTTGTCCAGCACCAGCGTGCTGGGGGTGGGCTGGGTGGTGCTGGCCACAAGGAACAGCACATCCAGATTGGCCACAGGCGGCCGGACAAACACGTTTTTGCGGGGTGCGATCTCGGCAATGACTGCCGCGCCGTTCTCGGTCTCCAGCGTCACCTCATCGCCCGCCACGGGGGTGATCTTCTGTTTGCGGAAGATGCCCCGTGGCTTGCACTCGATCACACCCTCTTCGGTCTTGACGTAGTAAAATCCGCCAATTCCTTTTACGATATATCCCTTCATCCGTTCCTCCCTCAGGACAGCAGCGCGCTCCACCAGTCGCCCAGGCCGGTACCCTCGCTGCTGGAAGAATCGCCGCTGCTGGAAGAGCTGCCCCCGATCAGGCCGCTCCACCAATCGCTGGAGGAGCTGCCCGGCTGTTCAGCCGGGGTCTCAGGCACCGGCTCGGGGCCTGCGCTCACGGTAATGCTGACACGGCTGTTCACCTTGACGGTAGATCCTGCCGCCGGGCTCTGGCCGATGATGGTACCGGCGGGCTGGTCGCTGTACTGCTCGGTGGTGCTGCCAAGGCCCAGCTTGTTCTGCACCAGCACGGAGCGGGCATCGTTCACGCTCTTGAGACCGGTCAGGGCAGGCACCTTGGCCGTGGTATTGACCTGCGGGCGGCTGACATAGACCACCACCGTGGAACCTGCGGCAACCTGACTGCCCGCAGCAGGTTCGGTGCGGATGATGGAGCCTGCGGCCACGCTGGGTTCCACCGCCTGGGTGATCAGGACAGAGACCCCCAGATCCTTGAGCTGCTGCTCACCATCTGCCTGCACATAGTTGGAGACATCCGGCACGGTGACATACTGGATGCCCAGGCTGACGGTCAGGGTCACGCTCTGGCCCTCGCGGACGGTGCGGCCCGCCACCGGGGACTGCCGGTAGACGTAACCGGCGGCGTAATCGTTGCTGTAAGCCTGCTCCCAGTTGATGACGATCTGGCCGGATGCCACCTGCTGGGAAGCGTTGACCTCATCCTGGGTCATGCCGCTGTAATCTGCCAGCACCACATCAGCCTTTTCCCCCATCAGGGAGCTGGAATCATTCAGGATCATCCAGCACAGGGCCGCGCAGGCCAGTGCAAAGGCCACGGTGATGCCAAACAGCACCGGCAGGAACACGGTGCGCTTTTTCTTTTTTCTGCCTTTTGCCGGGGCACTGCCGCGCTCCGGACGGGATTCTTTTCTGGGCATAGGGGGTTCCACCACCTTTTCAGGAATTTCATCGGGGAGATAGGTGTAGTTGAACACGATGGCCGGGTTCTCTACATAGGCGTTGAGGGCTTCCAGCATCTCAGCGGCGCTCTTGTAGCGGTTTTCGGGCCGCTTTGCCATGGCGCGCTCGGTGATCTCCACCAGCCCCACCGGCACCCAGGGAGCCAGTTCCCGCAGGCTCCTGGGCTGATCCGAGATCTGCTTGATGGCCACCTCCACCACGTCATCGGCATCGAAGGGCAGATGCCCCGAGAGCATCTCGTACATCATCACGCCCACCGAATAGAGGTCACTGGTGAAGTCGGTCTCATCGCCCTTGGCCTGCTCCGGGCTGATATAGTGGACGCTGCCCATGGCCTTGCCGCCCGAGAGCTGGTTCTCAGCCCGGGAGATGCGGGCAATGCCGAAATCCATCATCCGCAGCTGGCCGTTGTCCAGCAGCATGATGTTCTGGGGCTTGATGTCCCGGTGCACCACGCCGTTGTGGTGGGCATGGTCCAGCGCTTTCAGGATCTGAGAGATAAAGTGAACGGTCTCCCGGCTGGTCAGCTTGCCGCCCCGCTCGTTCAGATACTCGCGCAGGGTCATACCGTCCACATATTCCATGACGATATACTGCAGATGGTCGCTCACCGAGACATCATACACCTTGACGATGTTGGGGTGGTTGAGCAGCGAGATGGCCTTGGACTCGTTCTTGAAACGGCGCACAAGGTCGGGGTCGTGCATGAGCTCCTGCCGCAGCACCTTAACGGCCACGACCGTGCCCTCCGGCACTGGGCCGCCCGGCCCTACAACGGCCTTGTAGACATTGGCCATGCCGCCGGTGCCGATGAGCTCCCGCACCGTGTACAGGCCGTCCAGCGTTTTGCCGATCAGGTTATCCATGGTGCACCTCCGTAGGTTCCACAGCCAGCAGCAGGGCGGTGATGTTGTCAGAGCCGCCGTTCTCGTTGGCGGCATCCACCAGCCGATCGGGCAGGTCGTAGAACGGGCCCTGCGCCAGCAGCTGCTCCATCTGCTCCACCGGCACCATGTTGGTCAGGCCGTCCGAGCAGAGCAGCAGCAGATCCTTTGCCTGCAGCTGCACCGAAGTGACCTCCGGCTCCAACCGGTAATCCACACCCAGCGCCCTGGTGATGATGTTCTTCTGGGGATGGTGCTCGGCCTCCTCCTCCGTGATGGTACCGCAGTCCACCAGCTCCTGCACATAGGAGTGGTCGTGGGTGAGCTGGGTCAGTTTACCGCCCCGGCAGAGGTAGGCGCGGGAATCACCCGCGTGGCAGAGGGTGGCTTCCCCACCCCGCACCAGTGCGCAGACCGCCGTGGTGCCCATACCGGCCAGCGATTCCTCGTGGGCAGCTTTGTTGAACACATAGCGGTTGGCACTGATGAGGGCCTTTTTCAAAAAAGCTCCCTCCTGCCCTGCTCCGCACTGGGCGTACTGCTCCTGAAACACCTGTTCGATGACATTGCAGGCCCCCTGTGAGGCCTCGCGGCCGCCTTTGGCACCGCCCATACCATCACACACCAGTGCCCAGACAGCACCGCCAGGCAGCTCCCCGGCACGGTAATCATCCTGATTTTCCTGCCGGACGCGGCCCACATCCGTTTTTCCTGCTAGTTTCATAGGCTTCTCCTCTTGCGATTTACGCCTTACCATTCATTTCGTCCCGGCGCAGCTGGCCGCAGGCGGCGCTGATCTCGCTGCCAAGACGGCGGCGTACCGTGGCGTTGACCCCCAGGCTCTCCAGCTTTTTCTGGAAGCGCTGGACATTGGCGGCATCGGTAGCCGAGTAGGGGCTTCCGTCCACCGGGTTGATGGGAATGAGGTTCACATGAGCACCCATGCCCCGGATGAGGTCGGCCAGCTGTCTGGCACAGGCATCGGAATCATTGACACCGCGCACCATCGAATACTCAAAGCTGACCCGGCGGCCCGTGGTCTCCTGATAGCGGCGGACGGCGGGCATCAGCACCTCCACGGGGTAGGCATTATTGACCGGCATCATGCCGCTGCGGATCTCGTTGTTGGGGGCGTGCAGGGAGACCGAAAGGGTCAGCTGCAGCTTTTTCTCGGCCAGCTGGTCGATCTTGGGCACCAGACCGCAGGTGGAAAGGCTGATGTTGCGCATTCCGATGTTCACGCCCTCCGGGGAAGAGATGTTCTCGAGGAAGCGCATGACCTCGTCAAAATTATCCAGCGGTTCCCCGATGCCCATGAGGACGATGTGGGAGATGCGCTCCCCGATGTCCTTCTGGGCGGTATAGATCTCAGAGCAGATCTCACCGGCTTCCAGGTTGCGCACCCGGCCTGCCTGGGTGGAGGCGCAGAAGCGGCAGCCCATCCGGCAGCCCACCTGGGTGGAGACGCAGACCGTGTTGCCGTAGTGGTAGCGCATGACAACGGTCTCGATGCAGTTGCCATCGGCCATCCGCAGCAGATATTTCACGGTGCCGTCCTTGGCTTCCTGCCGGCGCTCGATTTTGGGGGCAGCAATGTAAAACTGCTCTTCCAGCTTTGCCAGCAGGGTCTTGGGCTGGTCGGTCATGGCAGAAAACTCGGTAACCAGCTTCTGGTGCACCCAGTGGAAGATCTGCTTTGCCCGGAAGCCCGGCTGACCCATGGCTTTCAGCACAGCGGTCAGCTCGGCCAGCGTCAGGGAAGAGATACAGCGTTTTTGTTCCATGGTATTCTCCTATGAATCAATACGAACCGGACGGCGGGTTCATTGCGTTTTCTGCATGGCGCAGAGGAAAAAGCCGTCCATCCCGGTGCGGGTGGGCACCGAGAGCGCCCCGTGCTCCCCCACTGTCATTCCGTCAGGGAACGCCACAGCAGGCCGGACCACCCGGAACTCCGGGTGGCGGGCAAGGAATGCCGCCACCTGCTCCTCGTTCTCAGCAGGGTCGATGGTACAGGTGGAGTAGACCAGCCGCCCGCCCGCTTTCAGCAGAGCGGCTGCTGTGTCCAGAATGGACGACTGGGTGGCCAATAATTCATCGTGGCGTGCTTTTTCCAGCGTCTTATAGCGGATATCCGGCTTTTTTGCCAGAATGCCCAGGCCGCTGCAGGGGGCATCCACCAGAATGCGGTCTGCGGCGGGCAGCTTTGGGTTGGGGCGGGTGGCATCATTGCAGAGGGCGGTGACATGGGCAAAGCCCATCCGTTCCACAGCGCTCCGGATGAGCCCGACCCGGTGCTCTGCCACATCGCAGCTGTACAGTGCGCCCTGCCCCTGCATCTCCTCGGCCAGCAGCAGCGTTTTGCCGCCGGGTGCCGCACAGAGGTCGATTACGGTATCGCCGGGCTTTGCCTCCACACAGAGGGCTGCCAGCTGGCTGGCCTGCCCCTCCACATGGAAACAGCCCTCCTTGAAGAGCGGGTGCTCTGCCGGGCTGCCCTCAAACTTTGCCAGCACGCTACCGGGCACAAGGCCGGGCTGCGCGCTCTTCACGCCGCTTTCCAGCAGTTTTTCACAGAGGGCCGCGGCATCCATTTTCAGGCAGTTGGCCCGCAGGCTGGTGCAGCCGCCGTCGGCGGTGTGGGTCAGGATGTCCAGCGCTTCCTCAGGGTAATGGGTGCGCAGGAACTCTGCCACATCCTGCCCCGCAGAGCCCAGCACCATGAGGCGCTGGGTCTCGTTCCGGAAGCGGGCAGTTTCCAGATCATAATTGCAGGCCTTGCGCAGGACGGCATTGACCAGCCCGGACGCACTTGCCTTTTTGAAGGTGCGGGTCAGCTTGACGGCCTCGTTCACCGCCGCCGACACCGGCACCTGCATATAGCGGGCCTGCGCCAGCGCGGCCCGCAGGATCTCGCGCACCTGCGGGTCCAGCCTGGCAAGGCCCTTGGGCAGGAACTGTTCCAGAACGAAATCCAGCGTGCCCTGATGTTCCAGCACGGTGTAGAAGATGGCACCGGCAAAGGCCTTATCCCGGCCCTCCAGCTTCTGGCGGCGGAGTTCGGCATCCAGCACAAGGTTTGAGAAGCCGTCCTGCTCCTGCCGGACCAGTGCAGCCACTGCCGCTGCCCGTGGATTGGCCGCCATCAGAGGGTATCCCCCGCTTTGAGACGCAGACCGGCCGCAAAGGAGGTGCCATCCATCGGCTTTTTGCCCTCAGGCACCACATGAAGCAGCTGGACCGCGCCATCGGCACAGGCCACCGTCAGGGGCTTTGTGGAAAGCACCGTGCCGGGAGCCTCACCGTTGGAGGCAGCCACGCGGCACTCGGTCACCTTGACCTTTTTGCCGCCTGCGGTCACGAACCAGGCCATGGGCCAGGGGTTCATGCCGCGCACCCAGTTGTGGATGTGCGCGGCAGTATCGGTCAGCCTGAACTCCGCCAGCTCCTTGTCCAGCATGGGGGCCAGGGTGGCATTCTCATGCTGCTGGGGCTGGGGCTTGAGGGTGCCAGCTTCCATGGCGGGCACCGCCTCACAGAGGACGCGGGCACCTACGGCGGTGACCCGGTCGAACAGCTCGCCGCTGGTCTCCTCCGGGCCGATGGCGATCTTCTCGCAGACCAGCACATCGCCGGTGTCCAGCCCCTCGTCCATCTGCATGATGGAAACGCCGGTCTCGGTGTCGCCGTTCAGAACAGCCCACTGCACAGGGGCGCTGCCGCGGTACTTGGGCAGCAGGGACACATGCAGGTTGATGCAGCCATACTTCGGAGCTTCCAGCACGGATTTGGGCAGGATGCAGCCGTAGGCCACCACCACGATGAGGTCAGGGGCCAGCGCCCGGATGTTGGCATCCTCGCTGCCGTCCCGCAGGGTGCGGGGCTGGAACACGGGGGTCCCATGCTCCAGAGCAACTTCCTTGACCGGGGGCGCGGTGAGCACCTGCTTGCGGCCCACCGGCTTATCCCGCCGGGTGTACACGCCGCAGATCTCGTGACCGGCGGCATACAGGGCCTTCAGGCACTCCGCGGCGATATCCGGGGTTCCCATGAACAGAATGCGCATCAGTTGTTTCCTTTCGCTTCACGGGCAGCCTTTTTGCCCTCCTCGGTGTCCTCGTAGAAATACTCGCTGGACTCCATGATGGTAATGCCGTCCAGATGGTCATTCTCGTGCTGGATGCAGCGGGCCAGCAGGTCCTCGGCCTCCAGCTCGAACCAGTTGCCGTTGCGGTCCTGTGCACGCACCTTGACGGCAACGGGACGGGTCACGGCACCGTTGTGACCGGGGAAGGACAGGCAGCCCTCGTAGGCGGTCTCCTCATCCTCAGAAACAGCCAGGATCTCGGGGTTGACGAAGTCGATGAACTTGTACTCATAATCCTCGGGGATCTCCTCGGGGGCATCGGTGGTGTCCCACACCACGAACACGCGGCGCAGCATGCCCACCTGAGGGCCTGCCAGACCCACGCCGTCGGCGGCGATCATCGTCTCCCGCATGTCATCCAGCAGGGTGGCAAGGCGGTCGTCAAAGTTGGTCACGGGGCGGCAGACCTTGTTCAGGATGGGGTCGCCCTCTTTTACGATATTGCGGATAGCCATAGTGGTACCTCCAAAATTTGTTGTGTTGTATCAGATATCCCCGTCCGAGTGCAGATCGACCACAACGGTGGCCTTGCCGGGCAGTTTTTCCTGCTCGTAGAGGGTCAGCGTTTCCCGGATGAGGTCCCGGAAACGGCGGTCGTTGCGGCACTTGACGGTGAGTTTATAGCGGTAGAAATCGTTGATCTTTTCAATGCTGCCGGGGGTGGGGCCCAGCACCCGCAAGGGCAGGTCGGGCTGTTTGGCCGCCTGCCGGCCCAGCAGGGCCGCAAAGCGGGCGGAAGCCCGGGCCACCTCGCTCTCCTTTGGCCCGGCAAAGCCCACAACGCAGAGCCCGCAGAAGGGCGGATAAAGCCCCAGCTTCCGGTAGGCGATCTCCTGCTCGAAGAACGCGTCGTAGTCCTGCGCGGCGGCAAGGTTGAGCACCGGGTTGTCCGGGTCGGTGGTCTGGATGATGGCAAAGCCGGGGTCTTTTGCCCGGCCGCTCCGGCCCACCACCTGCGTGACGAGGCTGAACACGGTCTCATAAGCCCGGAAGCCCTGGGCGAACAGGAGCGAATCGATGCCCAGCACGCCCACCAGCGTCACATCCTCGAAATCCAGCCCCTTAGCCACCATCTGGGTGCCCACCATGATGTCATATTCATGCCGGGCAAACTTTGCCAGCAGCTTTTCGTGGGCATCCTTGGCGGCGGTGGTATCCTGATCCATCCGCAGGATGCGGGCCTCCGGAAAGAGCTTTGCCAGCTCCTCCTCGGCCTTCTGGGTGCCAAAGCCCCGGTACTGCAGTTTTCCGCCGCAGGCGGGGCATCTGGCAGGGGGCGGGTCCAGCTGGCTGCCGCAGTAATGGCAGAGCAGCTTGTGGGCCGATTTGTGGTAGACCATGGGCACGCTGCACTTCTGGCACTTGAGCACCTCGCGGCAGTCCTCGCACTGGGCCACGGTCTGGTAACCCCGGCGGTTGAGCAGCAGAATGGTCTGCTTGCCTGCCTCAAGGTTGTGCCGGATTGCATCCTCCATGGCAAGGCTGATCTCCCGGGGGTTGCCGGAGGCAAGCTCGGCCCGCATATCCACGATCTGGACTTTGGGCAGCGGGTTGCCGCCATAGCGTTTGGTCAGGCGCACCAGCTGGGTGCGGCCATGCTGGGCGGCATAATAGCTCTCGGTGCTGGGGGTGGCGCTGGCCAGCAGGAGCAGGGCCCCGTTCTCCGCCGCGCGCTGCCGGGCCACCTCGTGGGCCGAGTAGCGGGGCGCGGATTCGGAGCGGTAGGTGTGCTCCTGCTCCTCATCAATGATGACAAGGCCGATGTTTTCCAGCGGGGAGAAGATCGCGCTGCGGGTGCCCACCACGATATCCGCGCCGCCGTCCTGGATCATCTGCCATTGGAGCAGGCGCTCGGTGTGGTTGAGAGCGGAATGCTGCACGGCCACCCGCTTGCCAAATTGGCTTTTCAGCCGCAGGATCATCTGAGGGGTCAGGCTGATCTCAGGCACCAGCACCAGCGCCCGGCGGCCCATCTGCAGACAGTGCTCAATGAGCTTCAGGAACACCAGCGTTTTGCCGCTGCCGGTCACGCCGTAGAGCAAGGCCGAGTGCGGGGCTGCATCCTCCAGCCCGGGCAGCAGCGCGTCATAGGCGGCCTGCTGCTCCTCCGTGAGAAGGATGGGCTCGTTCTTCAGCGGGATGGAAGAATACAGGTCGATGGATTTGTTCACCTTGCTGCATTCCAGCACGCCCTTGGCGCAGAGGTTGTCCAGCACTGCCCGACTGATGCCCTTTTCCTCCAATGCAGACAGGGTGCGTTCACCTCCGGCCAGCAGGGCCACTGCGGCCAGCTGCTTGGCGGTCGGTCTGGGCTTTGGGGGCAGCGTGCCCACCAGCTTGTAGGCATTTTCCGTGTGGCGGACGAGCTGCTTTTGAAGCACCGGGGTCACGCCGTCCTCCGCCACGGTGGGCTTATACTGCGCGCCGTAGGGGATGACCGCCTTGACGGCTTCGTAGTAGGTGCAGAAGGTGCGCTCCTTCAAAAAGTGCACCAGCCGCAGCAGCTCCGGGGTGAGGCAGGCAGAGGCCGGGGCCACATCGAACAGGAACTTGAGCTTTGCGCTCTCCGGTTCGGCATCGCAGGCCAGAACCACGCCCATCCGGGCACGGCTCCCCCGCCCGAAGGGCACTAGCACCATGCTGCCCAGCCGGACGGTATCCTGCTGGTCGGGCATGACGGCATAGGTATAGAGTTTGTCGAAATGAAAGGTCGCGTTGCTCACTGCAACGCCTACCGTTTTGGGCATTCAGGCAGCTCCTTCAAAGCGATTTAGCGGGTCAGGCCCGCACGCTGGCAGATGACATCATAGAGCCTGGCGGCGCAGGCATCCACCTCGTCGTTGACCAGCTTGAGGGTGAATTTATCCTGCTGGGCCAGCTCATTGCGGGCGATCTCCAGGCGCTCCCGGATACTCTCCTCGGTCTCGGTGCCGCGGCCGCGCAGGCGGCGCTCCAGCTCCTGAGTGGAGGGGGGCAGCAGGAAGATGGTGGTGGCACCGGGATACATGCGGCGGATATTGGCCGCGCCATGCACATCGATGACCATGACCACCAGCTTGCCCGCGTTCAGCCGCTTGTTGACCTCTTCCTTCAGGGTGCCGTAGTAGTTGCCGTTGAAGAAGTTGTGCTCCACGACCTCATCCTGATCGATGAGCTGCTGGAACTGCTCCTTGGTGCGGTAGTAGTAGTCTACCCCTTCCTGCTCCCCGGGGCGGGGAGAACGGGTGGTGGCAGAAACCGTTTTTTCGATCTCGGGGTGGGCCTTGCGCAAAGCGCTCACCACACTGTCCTTTCCGGTACCGGCGGCACCGGAAACGACAAACAGATATTTTTCATTTTCCATGGTCTTACTGCTCCTCTTCTGTCACTGTTTTGCCCTCGGCCTGACCGGCGGCACGGCTGGCCACCGTTTCGGGCTGAAGGGCTGAAAGGACAACGTGGTCGGAGTCCATGATGAGGACGGCGCGGGTGCTGCGGCCATAGGACGCATCAATGAGCATCCCCCGCTCCCGCGCTTCCTTGACCAAACGCTTGACCGGGGCAGAATCGGGGCTGACCACAGCCACCACCCGGCCCGCGCTGACCAGATTGCCAAAGCCGATGTTGATCAGTTTCATCTTTTCCTCCGAACCATCTGAATCTCAGGGTTTACTCCAGATTCTGGATCTGCTCACGGATCTTCTCGATCTCCGCCTTCATATCCACCACGATGCGGGTGATATCCAGATCCTGACACTTGGAACCAATGGTATTGGTCTCACGGTTCAGCTCCTGGGTCAGGAAATCCAGCTTGCGGCCCACGGGCTCGTCCAGCTCCAGAATGGAGCGGTACTGGGCGATGTGGCTGCGCAGGCGGACGGTCTCCTCATCCACGGCGGTCTTGTCGCCAAAGATGGCGGCCTCGGTCAGGACACGGGCATCATCGATGTTCCGGTCCTCCAGAATGACCTTGAGCTTTTCGTACAGGCGGTTGGTGTAGTTCTCCACCCGACCGGCGCTCAGAGTCTCCACCCGGCCCACGCATTCTTCCAGAAAGCGCAGGCGGTTCTCCACGTCAGCCTTCATCTTGGCACCCTCAGCGGCGCGCATCTCCACAAAACGATCCAGTGCCTGGGCGGTGACAGCGGAGACATCCTCCCACAGCTGCTCCTCATCCACATCGGCGTGGCGGGTGGTCAGCACATCGGGAAAGCGGGCGATCATCCCGGCGGTCACATCGTTCTTGACCTCCAGCGTCTCAGACAGGTCCCGCAGGGCCTGCTGGTAGCTCTTGGCCAACTCCTGATTCACAGCCACCACGGTATCGGCGGCATCCACGGTCTGCACCGTCAGGCTCAGTTCTACCTTGCCGCGGGTCACCCGCTCGTTCAGCTGCTTTTTCAGGCGGCTGTCCAGATAGCTGCAGGTGCGGGGCATCCGGGAAGAATACTCAAAGTACCGGGAATTGACGCTGCGCAGCTCCACCGTGATCTCACGGCCATTGCGCACAGCAGTTCCCCGGCCAAAACCGGTCATGCTCAAAATCATGCTTTTTTCCTCGTATTCCAAAGGGTTTTCTGCGGACATTCTTCGT
>QWCE01004437.1_pt1 | contig 38220 bp, 37 predicted proteins | sample 1972531 | NCBI WGS metagenome assembly QWCE01 (sample SAMN09866716, study PRJNA288562) | Human gut metagenome isolate term4_stool, whole genome shotgun sequencing... | reverse complement strand
GAGACCGGCCGTTTTACCGCGACGGTCTTTCAGAATCCCCGCACCCAGTTCTTCACCACCAATGTCACCAGCGAGTTGGCCTTCGCCTGCGAAAACTACGGGATGAACCCGCAGGATATTAAAGACCGCATGATGCGTGTGGTCAACGAGATCAACATCCCCCATCTCTTGGGCAAGAACCTCTTCCGCATTTCTGGCGGGGAGAAACAACGAGTCGCCTGTGGCTGCTCAATGATGAGCGAGCCGGATCTCTACCTTTTCGACGAGCCCACCAGCAACCTTTCCCCTCAGGCTATTGATGAATTCCGCGAGGTTTACGCCTCCCTGCGACGCAAGGGTGCCACTTTGGTGGTAGCCGAACACCGCTTGTACTTCCTTCGCGGGCTCGTTGACCGCGTCATTATCATGACGGATGGTCGCATTGAGAGGGAGATGACGGGCGACGAATTCTGGGCGCTGACGGACGATGAGCGTTCCCAGTACGGTCTCCGCGATCTCACTGCTCCGCCGGAACCAGAACTACCGACGATTGTCGCCAACGGCAACGCCACCAAGCTTCCCCCCACTCTTGTGCCCACTCTTGCGCCCAGCACCACGTCTGATGATGGTGGTTCTGCGGACAGCGTGTCGGAACCTGCCGCGCTGGAGATCCGCAACCTGCAGTTCTCCTACGGAAAGAAGCTGGTTCTCGATATTCCTGAACTTCGCCTGCCTGCCGGCAAGGTCATTGTGGTGGCCGGCCCGAATGGGGCAGGAAAGAGCACTTTCGCCAGTGTCCTCACGGGCTTGGAGAAGGCGCGTGGCACTATCAGCTACCGTGACGAGAAATTGACGCCCAAAAAGCGGCTCGCCCACAGCTACATGGTAATGCAGGACGTCCACCGGCAGCTCTTCGGAACTACCGTACGTGGCGAGGTCACAGTTGATTCTGCCGCTTCCTTTGTTGACCCCGCACAAGTGGATGGCTTGCTTGCGGAGTTCGATCTGCTTCACCTGGCAGACCGACACCCCATGTCACTGTCGGGTGGGCAAAAACAGCGCGTTGTTATTGCTACCGCCAAGGCCTGTCAAAAGGACATCGTGGTCTTCGATGAACCGTCATCTGGCCTGGATTACCAGCACATGGTCGCTATTGCGCATGCTCTGCGTGAACTGGCAGCGCAAGGCAAAGTGGTACTGGTAATCACGCACGACTATGAACTCATGAATCTTTGTGGCGACCTTATTCTCCACCTCAACAAATTGAGTTACTAAGAATCGAGATTGCTGTGACTCCATTTTCCAAATTCACCAGCAAAGACCTCATCTACGTCGGTATTTTCACTGTCGTCTACCTGATTCTCGGCTTCGCCTTCGGAGCCCTCGGCGCCCTCAACCCCATCATGCAGGCAGTTGGTGCCATGTTGGGCGTCATTGCCAATGGCATTGTCATCATGGTGTTTCTCACCAAAGTGCGCCGCCCCGGAGCGCTCTTCCTGCTTGTTGTATTGGCGGCGGTTGCGCGCATTCTTTTCGGTGACGCCTGGCCGGTAGTCGCCATGGCAATCGTCTTCGGTACGCTGGCAGACTTCGTGGCAGCCCGAGGCGACTACCGAAACCTCAACCGCAACATCTTCGCCTATGGACTGTTGTCGCTAGCCCCCGTGGGCTCCCTCCTCCCCATGATCTACATGGGCGACGAGTACTTCGCGAAGGTGGCACAGCAGATGGGTGAGGACTACGCGCACTCCATGCAGATGCTCTACACCCCCGGGTTCATTGGCATCATGACCGTCATTTTGTTCATCCTGGCGCTGCTAGGCGGTTTCATCGGCAAACTCGTTGTGCAGCGCAGCTTTGCACACTTTGATGCGGATGCTACCGCAGTCGTTGGGCAGTCCTCTGCTGCGGCGGAGGCCAGTGCTGACGACGGCACCGCCAACGATGCCGACGGGAGCACCGCCAACGGTGCTGGCGAGGGCACCGTCACGGAGGCTAACAGCAGCCCCGACACCGATGCCGGCAAAGGCACCGTCACCCCCTAGCGAAAACCTCCTGACGCCCCTTCTCCCGCTCGATACCCTGGAAGTATCCGAGAGAAGGGGTTTTCCTATGCCAACGACACCAGCAACTCGCGTTATCTACCTGGCAGGCGGCTGCTTCTGGGGAGTAGAAGGATACTTTCAACGCCTCTCCGGAGTGGTCGACACCGAAGTGGGCTACGCCAACGGAGAGAGCGCCGACACCAGCTACTACGACATTGCGCACACCGGCCATGCCGAAACCCTCAAACTCACCTACGACCCCGCGCGTCTCGGCCTAGTGGAGATCCTGCTGCACTATTTCCGCATCATCGACCCCCTCAGCCTCAACCAGCAAGGAAACGACCGCGGCACCCAATACCGCACCGGCATCTACTGGGAAGGCACAGCAGACGACGCCACTGCCCGCACCGTTCGCAGCTTCCTGAACCTCCAACAGACGAACTTCAGCTACCCCATCCAGGTAGAGGCAGAGCCACTCCGCAACTTCTGTCCAGCAGAGGACTACCACCAGGATTACCTGCAGAAGAATCCAGGTGGCTACTGCCATATCAGTGTCGCGGCAGCAGACCGCTCCCTCGACCCCACCGACTATCCCACCCCCAGCCGGGACGAGATTCTCGACAAACTCACCACGGAGCAGTTCCGGGTGACCCAGCAGAAGGACACAGAACGCCCCTTCAGTAGCGAATACGACACGTTCGACGAACCAGGCATCTATGTGGATGTGGTGACAGGCCAGCCCCTCTTCTCCTCCGACGACAAATATGACGCCGGTTGTGGCTGGCCCAGCTTCACCCGCCCCATGTTAGGCGACGCCCTCAACTACGAAGAGGACTTCAGCCACGGAATGCACCGAGTCGAAGTCACCTCCAGCAAAGGTGAGAGCCACCTAGGGCATGTTTTTCCCGACGGTCCGCGAGCGGAAGGCGGACAACGATACTGCATTAACGGGGCTAGTCTGCGTTTCGTCCCCCTCGCACAGATGGAGGCGGAGGGCTACGGCCGCTACCTTCCGTTCGTCACACCCCGGGAACAGTGATCCGCCTACTCCAGGGGGACGCCACTAGCCTGCCTGTGTCGTGATACGCCGCAACGACTGCAGCACCACCTCAGTATTGGTGGTCTCCCAATAAGGGGGAAGGCTTTGTCGAAGGAAACTGCCATAGCGCGCCGTCACCAAACGCGAGTCCATCACCGCAATAACACCCCGGTCGGTTGTTGACCGCAGCAGCCGACCGGTACCCTGCGCCAAAAGCAGGGCAGCGTGGGCAGCAGAGACCGACATAAAGCCATTCCCGCCGTGCTGGTTGACGAAATCGAGCCGAGCAGACATGAGGGGATCGTCCGGGCGAGGGAAGGGAATCCGGTCAATAATGACGAGGGAACAGGACGGCCCGGGAACATCCACACCCTGCCAGAGCCCGAGGGTGCCCACCAGGACGCTTTCTTCCCGCGCGGCAAAGTCGGCGATGAGCGAACTCATGGTGTCTTGGCCCTGCCGCAATACTGGGTAGGGCACATGCTCGTCTAGATAGGCGGCGACATCGTCGGCGGCACGCCGCGAACTGCACAACACTAAGGTGCGTCCACCGGCTGCGCTGACGAGCTCTTCCATCCGTTCGAGTACCTCAAGCTGAGTGGCCCCTTGCAGCGGGCGGGGGAGATCCCGCGCAATATAGAGGATTCCCGCGGTGCGGTGGGAAAACGGAGATCCCACGTCTAAGCTGCTCCATGCGACAGGGGAGTGCACCCCACCGTAGCAACGCAGGCCACTGTCAGGCTCCCCCTCCCGTGGATCCTCTGCCACATTGGGGTCCCGAGATGTCGCCATGTCGGCAAGGGGAGAGGCTTCCCGTTCTTCTTCGGGAAGGCCCCACTGTCGGGCCATGGTGCGGAAGGAACCGCCTGCCTGCAGCGTCGCTGAGGTGAGGACGGCGTTCCGGTACGCTCATCCAGACAACGTGGGTGGGGGATTCGGCAAGCACCACATCGCACACGTCGACAATCTGGTTGAGACCGCCGATGGCTTGTTTCTTTGCGGTGGCGTTTTTCGGGTCGGCGACGATGTCTGCTTCCTTCACCGGACCCAGTGCTGTGAGCAGGGTGGTAGCAGTGGAGCGAAGGAGGGTCAGTGCGGATACTTGGGTGTCGTCCAGCGTATCCCATCGGCCAATGGGGCTGGAGTCCAGGGCGGCGGAGAAGCGTTCCACGCTCTCGAGGAAGTTGTCGACGTCACTGTCGCTGAGGAAATGGATGAGGCGTTTTCCCAGGATATCGAGGCCACCAGTGGAAAGTGTGCCGGAGATGACGTTGGTGATGCGGCTCTCGAGTTCATGGGCCTCATCGACGATGACGACGTCATGGTCGGGGAGAAGGTCAATGGGGGAGGCGGCGTCAATGGCCAGCATGGCGTGGTTGGTGACGATAATGTCCGCCCGGTAGGCCTGTTGGCGGGCCTGCTCCGCGAAGCACTCGTCCCCGAACGGGCAGGCAGATGCGCCGATGCAGGATTGTGTGTCGACGGAGACGGTCCGCCATACAAGGTCGGAGACGCCGGGCTTCAGGTCGTCGCGATCCCCACTATTGGTGTCCTGTGCCCATTCGTGGACCCGTTGTGCTTGTTGACCCGCCTGGGAGGGAATGAGGGCGTGTGTACCGTCGTCATCCGTATCAGGGTCTTCTGCACCGTGAAGCGCATTCCAGCACAGATAGTTGTTGCGGCCTTTGAGGAGGGCGAAGGTCGGGCGACGGCCCAGGTCCTCTGCCAGCGCATCGACCAAGAGAGGTAGGTCTCGGTGGCACAGCTGGCGTTGCAGAGCGATGGTGGCTGTGGAAACCACGACTGTTTTTCCAGACTCCACGGCGTGACGCAGTGCGGGGACCAGGTACGCCAAGGATTTTCCGGTGCCCGTCCCCGCCTGAACTGCCAGGTGTTGGCCAGTGGCCATGGCATGGTCGACGGCTGCCGCCATGCGCTGCTGGCCGGTACGTTCCTGGCCACCCATGGCCGTCACCGCAGTGTGTAGCAGCTCCCCTACGCTGGGTACCTGGTAGGAGTCAGGTTGTGAGGGGGTAGGGGCAGAAGGGTGGTCCACGAAGCCCTCACTTCCTCCTAGAAGCCCACGAATTGGGTGGGGATAGCGGGCTCACCGCGGGAGAGGGACAGCCCCTCCCACGGCAGTTGCTTGAGGTTGTCGTAGAGCAGGCTGCGAGCGTCATCGAGGGTGGGCAGGTCCTGCTGCACTTCGCCATCGACCACGTAATCAATCGTGAGCTTGTCGCAGTTCAAGGTGCCGGTATCGGGGGCTGCTGCACCCAGCGGGGTGACGATTTCAGACACCATCGTGCCGGTAGCGCGGGAGGTTCGGAAGCCTTGTTTGCTGCCGCCGCGGGTTTCCTTATGGCTGGAGCGTTTGGCGACCTTTTGACCGTCCACCTCAACAATCTTGAACACGAGTTCGGCGGTAGGTGCACCAGAACCCGTCACCAGGGAGGTGCCGACACCGTAGGCATCGACGGGTTCGGCGCGCAGTGCGGCAATGGAGAACTCGTCGAGGTCGCCGGACACCACAATATGCGTGTTGTGGGCGCCTAGAGAGTCTAGCTGTTGACGCACTTGGCGGGCCAGAACACCCAGATCGCCGGAGTCGATTCGGACGCCACCTAACTGCGGGCCAGCAACGTCAATGGCATTGGCGACGCCTTGCGTGATGTCGTAGGTGTCTACGAGCAGTGTGGTGTCTGTGCCCATAGCCTCCACCTGGTGGCGGAAGGCTGCTTTTTCGTCCGGCTGGTTATCGGAAGTGTGGAGCAGGGTGAAAGAGTGTGCCGATGTTCCACCGACGGGGATATTCCATCGGTAGCCGGCTGCTAAGTCGGAGGTGCTGGTGAAGCCGGCGATGTAGGCTGCCCGAGCAGAAGCGACAGCGCTTTCCTCATGGGTGCGGCGCGCGCCCATTTCGATGATGGCACGCCCATCCGCGGCTGCGGCCATCCGTGCGGCGGCAGTACCGATAGCGCAATCGTGGTTGAGGATGGAGAGAGCGAGAGTCTCCAGTACCTGGCATTCGGCGAAGGTGCCTTGCAGAGTCAGGATGGGGGAGCCGGGGAAGTAGAGGTCGCCTTCCCGGTAGCCGCTGATGCTGCCGGAGAAGCGGTAGTTGCGCATCCACTCCAGGGTCGCATCGGAGAGAAAATCGCTGCAGAAGTCGACCTGCTCGTCGGTGAATCGGAAGCTTTGCAGTTGATCGAGCAGGCGCCCGGTACCGACGACAACTCCGTAGCGGCGGTCGTGGGGGAGACGTCGACCGAAGATCTCGAAGGTGGAGCGGCGGCTGGCCACCGGGGTGCCACTCGCCTTTTCTGCGGCGAGAGCAGCATCCACCATAGTGAGTTCGTACATATCCGTCAGCAGCGCGGGGGCGCCACGGTAAGTGTTCATAGGAGCTCTTCTCGGGGTTTTCTCGAGGGTGACCTGTCTTAGTCTACTCAACTTCCGTGCCCCTCAAGTGAACTACACTGGGGTGGACTACTCCGCTAACCAGCATCGGGCGGTGTTGGGTGGGAAAGGATAAGGATTACGCGCATGGTGTCCAGTGCCGTGGGGGACAAAACCGCACCTATTGGTGTGTTTGATTCGGGTGTTGGGGGTCTGACCGTGGCGCGCGCCATTATTGACCAACTGCCACAGGAGCCCATTCATTTTGTGGGTGACGGTGCGCACGGCCCCTATGGAAACCAGACCATGGAGGCGGTGCGTGGACATGCGGTAGCCATCGGCGACTACTTGGTCGAACAAGGCTGTAAGGCGCTTGTCATCGCCTGCAATACCGCTACGGCAGCTGCCTATGAGACGTTCCAGGACCGTTACGATGTCCCGGTGGTGCAGGTGATTAGCCCGGCAGTACGGACGGCTGTGGCGACGACGCGTAACGGCCGCGTTGGTGTTATCGCCACGCAGGCGACGGTGAACTCTGGTGCCTATGAGCGGGAGTTTGCGCGGGTGAGCGATCATCAGGTGGGGGATGGCCCGCTGGTGACGGTCTCGAGTGTTGCCTGCCCACGTTTTGTTGATTTTATTGAGCGGGGGATTACGACAGGCCGACAGGTGTTGGGTTTAGCAGAGGGATACTTGTCTCCGCTGCAGGAGGTGGGGGTGGATACTCTCGTGTTGGGCTGTACCCACTATCCGTTGTTGTCTGGCATCATCCAGATGGCGGTGGGGCGAGATGTGACGCTGATTAACTCTGCGGAGGAGACGGCGAAGGATTTGGTGCGCTTGTTGACGGAGCAAGATCTGTTGGCGCCGGGCGCGCCAGGCGTAGAGGGGGCCACCGTGGATGCGGCAGATGCAGCGGGCGTGGCGGATACGGCGGGTGTGGCAGCGCCGCTGCGGCGTTTTGAGACGACGGGTGATCCGGTTTTATTCGAGCGACTTGCCCATCGTTTTTTGGGACCTGTGGTGGGGTCCGTGGCTGCTACTCGGCTGCTCGCGGAGGGGTAGCGTCACTCTCTAAAATGCCCTAGAGCTGCAGAATTCCGCTGGGCGGAGACATGTTTTCATTTCTTGCGGGAAACTTGTTGAATTCCTCACACCCCACAGCAGCTGTGCAATTTTGCCTCCACTCCCGGTATCACAAAGTGGAAGAAAAACTGACACCATAGAACCATGCGCTTAACTGTTGTTGGATGTTCAGGAAGTGTGGTGGGTTCCCACTCACCTGCCTCCTGCTACCTCCTGCAGTCCGCAGGGCACCGTCCCATCATTATGGATATTGGCAATGGTTCCATGGGGGGGCTGCAAGACCTTGTCGACCCGAGCGACTGCGACCTCGTCCTGTCGCACCTCCACCCCGACCACGTCGCCGACATTTCCAGTCTTATCGTGTGGCGTCGCTACTCACACAAATCTACGAGCACCCCGGCGACGGTGTTAGGGCCCTCTACATTCCTCGAGAAAGTAGGGGAGTGGTTTGCGGACGATTACGGCTCTCACCACGACCTCACCGATACGTTTGATTTCCACCCGTGGGATCTCGCCGCCCCCCAGCGTCTTGGTGGCTTCACATTTCAGGCTTTCCGCGCCGACCACCCGGGTGAAGCGTATTGCATGCGGGTGACGGAGGACGCGACCGGTGCGACGTTCTGTTTCTCCGGCGATACGGGCCCCGCGAACGGCATTCACACGGCAAGTGCTGGTGTTGATGTATTCCTCTGCGAGGCCACCTGGACGACTCAACCACATCTGCCGGAGCATATGCACATGACGGGTGCGCTGGCGGGAGAGCTCGCGACGGAGAACAAGGTGGGGCGATTGCTCCTCACCCATGTGTCGCCCTGGACGGACAAAGAAGCGGTGTTAGCGGAGGCGCTGGCAGCCACCACCGTGCCCGTTGAGCTGGTAACTCCGCGGGCGGTTTATGAGTGGTAGTAGGCTCTAGGTGTGTCTACTACTGTGAACTCTCGCGCCGATGGGCGCGCTGTTGATGAACTCCGTCCCGTCTCTATCCTGCGTGGTTTTACGGAAAACCCGGCAGGGTCTGTGCTCATTTCGATGGGGAACACCCGTGTAATGTGCACGGCTTCCGTCACCAAAGGAGTGCCGCGTTGGCGCATGGGCTCCGGTTTGGGGTGGGTGACGGCTGAGTATTCGATGCTGCCGGCGTCGACGAATGAGCGGTCGCAGCGCGAGTCCACGCGTGGCAAGGTGGGTGGCCGTACCCACGAGATTTCTCGCCTTATTGGTCGGTCGCTCCGCGCCTGTATCGACCTCTCTGCGCTGGGGGAGAATACTATCGCGCTGGACTGCGACGTCCTTCAGGCGGATGGGGGTACCCGCACCGCCTCTATCACTGGTGCATATGTGGCGTTGGCGGACGCCGCCACCTACCTGTCCTCGCATGGGCTCATTGCCAAGGGGAATCCATTGAAGACCAGCATTGCCGCTATTTCGGTGGGCGTGATTGACGGCGAGGTGCGGCTGGACCTTCCGTATGAGGAGGATTCGCGGGCCGAAGTTGATATGAATGTTATCTGCACTGGTGACGGCCGTCTGGTGGAAGTACAGGGGACGGCTGAAGGTGAGCCGTTCGATCGGGCTGTCATGGCTGGTTTGCTTGATATGGGGCAGTTGGGGTGCGTTCAACTGAGCAAAGTACAAGAAGAGGTGCTTGCTGCGCCGTACCCCTTCCCCGCTAAATTGGGCAGCGGAAATTACGCCTAGATCGACAGCTAATGGTTTTGCCTTGGCTCGACGCTTGGGTACATCCATCACCGCGCACCAGGAGAAATTATGAAACTACTTGTTGCGTCCCGGAACGCAAAGAAGCTTGCAGAGCTACGGCGGGTGCTCGCTGCAGCCGACCTCACCAGCATTGAGGTGGTGGGATTGGAAGCGGTGGAGGAGTTCCCCGAAACTCCCGAAACTGGGGCGACGTTTGCGGAGAATTCCCTCATTAAGGCGCGGGATGGTGCTAACCATTCTGGTTGGGTGACGGTTGCCGACGACTCTGGTTTGACGGTGGATGCACTGAACGGTATGCCAGGGGTGCTGTCGGCCCGCTGGTGTGGTGAGCATGGCCGCGATAGCGACAATCTGCAGCTGGTCTTGGGGCAGTTGCGGGATGTGCCGGAAGAACGCCGTGGCGCAGGCTTCGTCTCTGCAGTGGCGATTGTCGTGCCGGAAACGTTCGCGAGCACGGCAGAGTTAGTGGCACGGGGGCTGGAGCCGGAGATGGTGGTGGAGGGCGAGTGGCGCGGTGCGTTGACGTCTGAGCCACGGGGCGAGAATGGCTTCGGCTATGACCCCATTTTCCAGCCAGATGATGCCGATGGTCGGACGTCTGCCGAGTTAGACGCGGTGGAGAAGGATGCACTTTCGCACCGTGGCCGGGCTTTGCGGGCAGCCATTCCACTTTTTACTGCATTGGCCCAGCTGGAGGTTGAGTCTGCTGCTAAACCCAGCGACTGATGGTGGGGATTACGGCATCTGCACCGGTGGGAGCACTGTTGGGTTTGTGAGTTTGCCAGAAGGTGGCCCCATGATGGCTGCCGGGTTGGCGTGAAGGCCGGTCCGAACTGTACAGTATGAGAGTCCTCTTTGCAGGGTTTGCGCGAGTGGCGGAATTGGCAGACGCGCTAGATTTAGGTTCTAGTGTCTATGACGTGCGGGTTCAAGTCCCGCCTCGCGCACGAGAAACCCCGGAAGCAGCTGAGCTTCCGGGGTTAGTCGCGTTTAAAGGTGAAGTTCCGTGATGATGCGAGCAACGTGTCCGGTGGCTTTTACGTTGTATCTTGCGAGGGCTATAGTGCCGTCTGTGTCTACAAGGAAAGTGGAGCGAATAACGCCCTGGGTGATTTTGCCGTAGTTTTTCTTCTCGCCGAAAGCACCCCATGCCTGCATGACGTCCTTGCCGGGGTCGGAGAGGAGGGGGAAGGTCAGTTCATACTTGTCGCGGAAGCCGGCAAGTTTTTCCGGTTTGTCGGGGGAAATGGCAATAACGTCAATTCCGGAGCCGTTCAGTTGAGCGAGGTTATCGCGGAAGTCGCAGGCCTCTTTGGTGCAGCCAGGGGTATTAGCGCGCGGGTAGAAGTACACAATAACGCGTTTACCTGCATAATCAGAAAGGCTGACGGTGTTGTTGTGGTCGTCGGTAAGGGTGAAATCGGGGGCGGAGTCGCCTTCTACGAGGCGAACCTTGTCGTGTGCGCAATTTGTACTCATAGTGACAGGTTAGCGACTTTCTGTCGATTCATCGGAGATCACGAGCTATTGCAGTACTCTATAGGGAGACACTTTTTGGAGTGCGTACGTGAATAATATTGCTGGAGGACATTATGGCCCAGGACTTCGAAGCTATTGAGCTGAACATTGCTGTCGCTCGCGATAATCTTGCCGCAACTCTTGATGAGATCGCTGACCGCGTGAATCCTTCCAATGTGCTGGAGAGAGGCAAGACAGTCGCTATGGAAGCGCTGCAAAAGGTGGAGGTTCAAATCGCTTTGGGTGTAGCTGCTGCCGTAGTCATTGGTGCTACGGTTATCGCTCTCGCGACTCGTAAGTAGCTTCACGCTCATTCATATAGAGCTTTAGAGACGGTAGAGCGCCCTCGCAGCTGGTGTTACCAGCACGTGGGCGCTTTTCGTTTGTTTTTCTTTTTGCGTGTGGTTTGTGAGTGTGCGCGTTGCACTAGCTGTGTAGTGCTGTGGGCATGTACTCGTGTGGCCGTTTAGTAGGAGTCGTTGGCGTTGCCGGCTTTCCATTCGGACCATGGAATATTCCAGTCGCCTAGGCCGTCAATGCCAGAGAGTTTCTCCCCCTTCGTATTCTTCACGTGTACTGGGTCGCCTGGCTTCAGGTGGTCGTAGACCCATTTTCCGTTCTCGACAGAGACATTCAAACAGCCGTGGCTGGTATTACTAGAGCCTTGTGCCCACACGGACCAGGGTGCGGCGTGAATAAAAATACCGCTGTAGGACATGCGGGTAGCCCACTGGACTTTGGTCTTGTATCCCTGTGGAGAGTTCACAGGCACACCGTAGGTGGACGAGTCCATCACCATGCCTTCTTGCTGGTCACCAATATAGTAGGTGCCATTGGGGGTGGGGTGAGCATCGGTTCCCATGGAGATAGGGATGGTTTTAATCTTTTTCCCGTTCTTTTTGATGACGAGCTGGTGGGTTTTATCGTTGGCAAAGCCTTCAACTCGCTCTCCGATGGTGAAGGATGACGTCCCATTCTTTTCGCTGTAAAGACCATCACCAAGATCGTGGCCGTAGCACTTCACTTCTACCTTGATTCTGGTGCCAGGTTCCCAAAAATGTTCGCCGCGCCACCGAACTTCAGAGTTGCTCACCCAGAAAAAGGCGCCCTCTACCTTCGGAGTGGTCTTGATATGGATGCAGTCTTGTGCGGCTTGACGGTTTCCAATGGGCTCGTCGAATTTGACAGCTACCGGTTGGGCGATGCCGACAGTGGACCCCTCGCCAGGGTAGAGGTAGGGCATGGTGAAGTTTTTGGGTTCCACGGTGCGGAAGCTACGTTGGAAGTTAAGGCGCTTATTGTTCTTGGTGGCAGAGGTACGGATGGTGTAGGTCTGGTTGTAATCAAGCGGTTCTGTAGTGGCCCATTGGTTGCCGTCTTTTACCCCTTTGACTTCTTTGCCGGTCTCATCATTAACCAAGCGGACGTTTCCGAGTGTGCCGACAGTAGCTTGCACCAGAACGGGAGAAATGACGTTGACGTCCGTTGCGGCTTCGTGCACTGAGGCTTCAACTTGCGGCATTGCTTCAGCTTTGGTGCTCTGTGGTTCTGAGCAGCCAGCAAGAGCCGCAGCAAGGGTGGCAATAGCGAGTAGAGCAGCAACAGGTGTACGACGTCGAGTCGGACGGCGCATATGTTCCTCCATGAGCTTGTCTATGGTGTGCGACAAAGGATGTCAATAAGTGATGCGGGCGCGGCGGCGAGACTGCCTAGGGTGACAGAGTAATCCTGCTGGCCAGCGGTCATTCTTACCCTGTCTATGGTAATCGAGAATGCACGTGTAACAGTACTCAAGGATTGCTTGTTCTTCCCATTTGGTTATGGGTGGAGGTGGGTTCAACATAGTCTGTCAGTGCTCGAGAGAAAGAAGTAAACAGTGTTGTGGAGGCCGCTGGGTACAGATTCAGTTTTGGTCAAAATGGGGGTATCTGACCTGCAGTGGAATGTTCACCTGCCGCACTAGTCCGTTGAGGGAAAGTGGATGAAACGCTGTTGTTGATGAAAAGAAGCTCTCGGCTAGTGGTGCAAGCCGAGAGCTTCTTTTTGTTCACATGAAGGACAGGGGGGTTACCTGATTACCCTTCGAGTTGCTTGCGGAGCAAGTGCCAGAGTTCCCTGTAAAATCTGTACGGGGGGTGGTTGGGGCCGGTAAACGTACCTGTGAATTGGACAGGAGTACCCACCGATAAATGTGGGAGTGGATCTTGTCAGAAGCTACTACCCGGACTTCTAGCACGGTAATGCCACGCGTAATGGGTACAGTGATGCGGCCATTGTTGAGTGCGCGGGATGTGCTATTCACCCGTACGTGCACGGTGGCGTTCTTGTCCACTGGTGTGAAATGGGCGGTGAGTGACCGTACGCGTGGGGATAGTACGGTGACCCACCCGCTGCCGCTAGCCAGTTCTCTTGCGGAGCTGCCGGGCAATGTTGCCCCGATGAATCGAACAGAAGCGAGGGCTGGATTAGCCCGATGCAGTCGCGACACCTCTTTGCGGGAAGCAGCTGTCCAGCTGGTGGCCGCCTTATTCACAGTGTTTCCACTGTTGTTTCGGCTGAGGAGCCCACCCCGAATCTGCCGCGTAATCTGCATCTACACAGGGTCTCCAGCTATCTCTTTAATGCCGTCATAGTAGACGGGGAAAATGGCCACCACACCAGTTTTCCGTGCTGTGAGGCGTCCTGACGTGCTGACGTTCGCGAGGCGTGGGTCGGAGACAATCCATCGGTGTACCGCTGCGGGGCTTTCTTTTCCGACCGGTAGTGCCGCGTCGCTTCTCACAGATGTGGCACTGGTATTCTTGAGTGCCACTGACCGATTGAAAGTGGAATCCAGATGGTTCCCAGACAGGTCTACATCGCGGCTGCCTCGCAGGGTAACCAGCGGGGTGTTGGCAGAGTTGGTGCTTTCGGCAGTGAGTTGTGTCATTTCTCCCACAGCCAAAGAATGTGTAGATGCCTTGGCCTTCAGTTGCGAATCGGGAAGGTAGTGGGTTACGCGGTTATTGTTGAATCGGAGGTCACGTACGTTCTTGGCATCCAATACGCCGGTGTCTTCCATGAGAAAAACGTTGTCGTAAATTTTCACATGAGAGTGCGCTGCTCGTGCGGGGTCTCTTCCGCCGCTAGTAGGGGAGATGAAAATTACCGGCTGTGCAACATCTGAACCAAGACCGGGGCGGATAAAGACATTACGGCGAATGGTGACGTTGCGCACAACGCTTGACTCGTACCACCCGTTAACGTCCCCGGAGATGTAGATGGAAGCCATCTGCATCTGGTCGAAAACATTGTTCTTGATGAGCACGGGTTTGCGGGTGGTTACAAGAATGCCGCGGGTGGGAATAGATTCGAAGTGGTTATGACGAATAGTTACTGCTGGCGAATAGGTGAGGTTCTCCAAAGCAACTACGTGGGGTAGTGCGGCACCGGGAAGCGGCTTGTCGAAGGTTACCGACATAGTGGTAAGACTGTTCTTGTGATCGCGGCCGCTGGGCCCTGACACTGCTGTGACGCGTGCACGCCAAGGTAGGTCCTGCAAGGTATCGCGATTCACTAAGGTAACTTGGTCCCCCACCGATACCTGTGGGAAGCCAGCAGTTTCTGAATGCATGTACCGGAAGGTGGGGGTGTGTGAATCCTGGCCGCGTGCCACCATCTGTACATAGGTACCGTGCACGTTAATCGGGTCGTCATGGGCAAACCCGAAGTTGTTGTCATAGATTCGGATATGCCCGCGGGCTCCGGAGACGTGCAGAATATCTGCAAAGGCGGCAGTGGTCCGCCACGAGTCTGAGGGAGGGCGGAAGTCGCAATTGCGGACAGTGAGGTCTGTGCTGAACTGAGCTAGGATCCCGAATCCGTGCAGGTAACCCATCTGCAGGTTTTCTAGGGTGGTGCGCTTCGACTTCCAGATCAGCCCGCCCGGTGTATCGCGGACTTTGGTACGTATCTGGAAGGAATCACCGATTGTACTATCGACATTCATGCCGGGGAGGTAGCTCACGCGCAGTGTGCGCTGGGGGTGAGTCTTACGCTGGTAGCACCGTTGAACAGAGCAGGTTGGATACCCCATCCCACGCGTAGGTTTTGGCCGCTGCTCAGAGAGAACTTTTGTGTGATGAGATATTTCTCGGGAAGGTCAAACCCGGTGCGCAGATTGGTGTACCGCCAATAAGGTTTGCCGGTATAGGGGCTATTTTCACTTGCGATAGTGAGATTAAACGCGGATGCGTGTACCTGGTAGCCATCAGGGATGCGGAACTCTCGCCAGGGTTGGCCGTGTGTGGTTCCTTTCTTGACGACGGTTAGGTCGATGACGCGGGGGGGGGGTAATCCAGTCGGTGGAGAGATTGCGGATAACGATATCGCTAGAATCAATTGCGGCAGCTGCCCATGCATAGTGAGGCGGGAGCCTTGTCCATCGATAATGACGTCATGTACTCCCTCGGCCAGCATGGCGATAGTTTTGTTGCGGTAGGTTTGGTTCGCTCCTACCGTGTTGGAGACGTAAAGCTCCCGTACTTCGGCATGTTCTGGATAGAGCTGGTAAGTTCCAGTGGGAAAAACTAGCCTGGTGGCCTTGCCTTGGTTGGATAGGCGTTTTACGCGTTTTATGGCCGCTTTCACTGCTTGCGCGGAGTCGGCTTTGCCAGTGGGATCCGCCCCGAAGGAGGTGACGTTGACATCAACACGAGGTGTGGTAGCAGCGGAAGCTGAAGGCTCCTGCGCGAAATTAGCCCCCACTAGGGACAGAAGGACGAGTGCTGTCGAGAGTGTCGACAATAACCGTCGACAGGAGTATTTATTCATGGCACAACCCACTAAGGAACAGGCAATTCTTATCTGCTGTGGAGCTACTATGGTCCGCCAGGAGGTAGTGCCGAAGACGTGGGCGCCATCGGCCGTCAAGGGGCCACAGATGGACCCCATAATACTTGAGGGCCCAGTTCGCGTGCGCTGGTGGTTAATTTATTGCCTATGCCTGGAAAGCGCAGGGATTACCGTCCTGGACGGTGGCAGCTCATGAGTCTCTCCGAATCTGCGTCTAGGGGTTTCGCTGCTAACTGGACAGCGTCAATATGGCTCTGCTTGCTGTCACCAAGAGGCCAGGCGGGAAAGGTCACATCGGCGAACGTAATTGCGGTCTGAGGTCTTTCCTGTTGTTGCTTCTGCGTTGAAGCCATAACCCGCCCAGCGGCATCGAGAGGCCCATTCCAGTGCGCCTGGCGTTGAGGTGCGGTAAAAGTTTAGCTGGTATCCGCCAGTGTAAAACCGCACTAAGGTGTATCCGCCAGGATTGTCTTTCACCGCCGGAAGTTCAACAAAGTCGACATTTTTAGCGTCGTCGGGAGAAACTCGCTTGGCTCGGTGGGTATGGCCTGCCAACATGAGAAATGCTCCCGGAGTGTCTGCCAGCATTCCTTGCAGGGTGGTGGCATCTTGCCTGTTGAGTACGAATGTTGGCCCGGCCGCATTGGTGAATGCTGATTCACTGGTGACGGGGTGGTGGCACATGAGTATGGTGGGCCGGTGCGGGTCGCGTTTGAGCATCTGACGCAGCTGAGTGAATTGCTCTGGCGAAATAACGCCGCCGGGAAGATCCAGGTGGGTGCTGTCGATGCCGATGATGCGTGCCGCGCCGATGCGAGTTTCCCAGGCTTTTTGGTGGGGAACAAGCCTGGCTCCCCAGGGGTCGCGATGGTCTTCGGTACCGGGTAGCACCGGGTATTTTTCGTAGTGCGCGCTGGGGTCAGAATCTGGGGTATGTGGCCGGTCGTGGTTGCCGCGGGTTACAAACCAGTTCTTGTTATAGGTGCCGAATGTGTCCATGAGAGCGCAGAAATCTGCGACTTCGATGGGGCGAGCTTCGGAGGTGCAGTCGCCATTCACAAATACATGTCGAATACCTCGGTGGCGCAACTCCATGAGTGTTCCCGCAAGCATGACTTTGGGGTAGGGCGGCCGTCCCGGAAGCTGCTGGATGGGGGGAGGGAAGCCCTTTGTAATAAGGCCGTGTTCAGATTCGCCAATGTGCGTGTCATTTGTGAAGGCCAGTGTGTCTATGTATCGTCCCGGTGGGGGAGTGAGAGTGGTGACGATACCCGTGGAGGTGGGTTCTGTGGGCATCTTCATGGCGAGCAGGCCGGGTTCCGCAACGGTGTTGTTTGACCGGCATTCGAAGCGGTAGCTGGTACCCGGCTTAAGACCTGTGATGGTGATGTGGTGGAACCCGCGGGGAGTGCTGTCGTAGTGCACCACCTTGAGCGGGGTGTGGGCGTTAAGGGGCGCCATCCGAACTTCGGTGTTGGCGGGCCGCGCCGGGACTAGTTCGCCGTAGGAGGTGTGTGGGCCATCGTAGGTTGCCCAGGTGAAGGTCACGCTGTTTGTTGTTACGGTGGTGACTTCTAGATCAGTGGCGACGAGGGTCCCGTCGAGACCAGCAACGGGATATGCAGATGCTGGGGAGGCTTTGCTTGGGGCATCAGCAAACCCGGTAAGGAGGAGGCCTCCAGTGAGAGCTGCTCCTGTGGTGATGAGAGCTCGGCGGCTGATGCCCGCGTTGGTCTTCGGTTGGCGGAGGTGTGGTAGCGGTTTCTCGCTGGAAGAGGTGGGGTGCTTAGCTGGGTTTTTTGCCTTGTTGGCAGCTGAAAATGAGTCTGGGGACATACATGAAATTCTAAGGAGTATGTGTGTACTCCAAGCGTCACAGCGGTAAACCGCTCCTGACGAAGACGCAAAGCAGATATATGGGAGCGGTGGGTTCAATTCGCTTTTCGGTACATCTTTGGCGGCGATATCGCAAGGGGGTGTCACTGCTGGGGAGCGGTGTGGCTACCCCTTGTTTTCTGTGGATGAAATGTGAGCATAGAAACGGGTGAAGCCTAGATTCAGCAGTTAAAAGGGTGGATAGTACACCACCAGGGACTCGAACCCTGAACCCACTGATTAAGAGTCAGTTGCTCTGCCAATTGAGCTAGTGGTGCATGTTCTGTTGCGATGCGCGGGTGCGCTGTGCAACAGAGAAAACTTTATAACGTTCTTTTCCGAGAAACAAATTGCCTGGTAAGAAAGGGTAAATAAGTAATACTCTGGGTGGCACGCACAAAGAAAACGAGGGTTAGGGGGAGTATGCACTCCGTCTTACCCTCGTCGTCAGTGTGGGAGAAGAAGATTACTCCTTCAGGCCGTCGATAAGGCCCTTGGCCTTATCGGCAACTTCGCCTGCCTTTTCAGAAGCGGCGTCCTTGGCGTCAGCGAGGGCGTCCTTGGCAGAAGCGGTAGCCTGGTTAACCTTACCTTCGGTCTTAAGTTGCTCGTCGCCAGTAGCCTCTCCGAGGCCTTCCTTGGCCTTGCCGGCTACGTCTTGTGCGGTGTTCTTGATCTTATCTTCGAGAGACATGGGGGTCCTTTCCTTTTTTATAAGGTTCACGCGGAGCGTGCCTGGAATGCTGTTTTCAATTCCAGCCTAACAAAGATTTTTCAATAAGGTAAGGAAAATTAGATAAGTATAATTAATCAATCAAGAAAATGGCAGGCCAACCACATAAAATCACTGTGCGAGAAAAGACCCCCGTACCTTTGTACGGGGGTCTTTATGGGGTGAGTGACGAGACTCGAACTCGCGACAGCCAGGATCACAACCTGGTGCTCTACCAACTGAACTACACTCACCAAGAGTGCTGCTTGTGGCAGCAAGCTAATAGTAGCGGAGAATGACGATTAGGAAAAATCGGCGAGTTTTTCTTTGATCTCAGCATCACTAGGCCCTGGTGATGGCACGAACGCAACCGCACGGTAGTAGGCCAGTTCCTTGATGGACTCTTTAATATCCGCCATAGCGCGATGATTCATGCCCTTGGGAGGCTGATTGACGTAAATCCGCGGGAACCAACGATGGCACAGTTCCTTAATTGTCGACACATCAATCATGCGATAGTGAAGGAACGCATCAAGATCCGGCATGTCACGCGCAATAAAGGCACGATCAGTAGCAATGCTGTTGCCGGCAAGAGGCGCGGTGCGGGGCTCATCCACAAACTTTTTAACGTAGGCAAGTACCTGCTGCTCCGCTTCGCCAACAGTGACGGTACTGCGGCGGATTTCCTCCGTCAGTCCAGATTTGGCATGCATTTCGGTAACAACTTCATCCATGCCGCTCAGAAGTTCATCGGATGCGTGGATAACAATGTCGAGACCTGGCTCCGTGCCCTCATCGTCGCCGAGCACCGTGAGATTGCCGTCAGTGACAAGTACTGAGATCTCCACGAGAGCATCTCTCGTGCGATCTAAGCCCGTCATCTCACAATCAACCCACACGATGCGGTCCAGCTTTGCAGGCAGATTGTCGGGAGAAATCATCGTCACTTGTTGTCACCTGCCAGAGCCCCATAGGTGATCTTGTTAATCGGGCTCGTAATAGCGTGGGGCAGGTAGCCCACCGCGTTGAGAACCTTGCCCAGAACACCGGGCACAATACGACGCTTGTTGGCAGCCAGAGCCGCCAGCGACTGTTCCGCAACTTGGTCAGAGTTTGCCCACATGAAGGAGGGGATCATCCGGTCGAGGAAAGTCTCCTCTTCCTTCGGCTTATCCGCGGGGCGCACCGGTCCAGGCGCCAGCAGGGTGACATTAATGCCATAGTCTGCCAACTCGTAGCGGAGAGATTCTGAGAACGTGTTCACGAAAGCTTTTGTTCCAGCATAGGTGGCGTTATAGGCAATGGGCATGTTCCCTGCCGCGGAGCCGACGTTAAGAATAGCTCCCTCACCGCGGGCCACCATACGAGGGAGTACCGCTAGGGTAAGTTCGTGAACCGCGTTGGCGTTGAGCTGAAATTGGAGGTGCTCTTTCTCTTCCGGAAGTTTAACGACGCTGCCGAAAGTAGCGGTGCCAGCATCGTTGCAGAGAATGGTCACCTCTGTGGAACGGAGCTCATTGATAAGTGCTGCGCGCGCTTCGGGATCGGAAAGATCGCAGGGCCGGCTAAGTACCTCAACACCGTAGGTGGAGGTGATCTCGGCTGCGAGTTTATCGAGTACATCGGCGCGGCGGGCTACCAAAATCACGTTATGTCCACGTTTAGCGAGGTGCCGGGCAAGTGATCGACCAATGCCCTGGCTTGCGCCGGTGACAACGGAGTAAGTCTGTGAAGAAGGTTGCGGAAGTGCCATGGGATTAAGTCTAGGCTATAAGTGTGCCTGATATCTCACTCCGCCCTCGTGCTGTGGGGATGTTCCGTGGCAGCACGTTCTCTGTAGTAAGAGGTGCGGGCATAGTAGGTGTCGCCCTTATCCTTGGGATGACGGTGGGCTGCGAGACAGCAGTAGGCTCTTCGCAGAGTACATACCCTTCGTCGACGTCATACTCTTCGCAACGTTTATACTCGTCGCCGAGTCCTTCCACGTCGTCTGCTACATCTGGAGTTGCGGGGGTAATCCCGGCGCTGAAGTTTACGGTGTTGCAGGATTTCGGGTTGACCAGCTACAAGGATGCTCTGGCGCATGCGCGAGAGCTAGTGGTGAAGGGTCGCGCTCCAAAGACCGGCTATAGACGAGCTCTTTACGGGAGGAGCTGGGACGATAATACGAGCGTTCCACTGGGACACAACGGTTGCCGTACCCGTGAAGATATACTGCAGCGTGATTTGGTGAATGTGACAGTACGCCTGGGAACTGGGGGATGTGTGGTGGAAAGTGGCACACTTTTGGATCCGTATACCGGAGATGTTGTTTATTTTCAGCGTGGGCAGGGCACAAGTGCGTTGGTGCAAATTGATCACGTCGTCGCATTGGCGGATTCTTGGGTGAAGGGTGCTCAAGCCTGGTCAATGGATAAGCGGCGTGCCTTTGCGAATGATCCACGTAATTTGCTAGCAGTTTCTGGCTGGGTGAATAGTCAGAAGGGGACAGGCGACACTGCGACGTGGCTACCGCCGAATAAGGTTTATCGATGTGAATATGTGGCTCGTCAGGTCGAAGTAAAACGTTTGTACAGTTTATGGGTGACGCTAGCTGAGCAGCGCGCAATGATGTCGGTATTACAGAAGTGCGTGATTCCCAGCGTGGCGAGCTGATCACAGGTGTTCACATGATGAAGACAGGATAGCTCGAACTGCTTGTAGAGTTCGCTGGTACTATGTTCTGGTAGAGCCAAAATGTTAGGTAATCTCTGATTCTGACAAAGAGCGCACTGCCTGCTGATTTGGGATGTATATCGCCAAGAGTTGTATAAATCGCTAGTACTGAGGCGTACTGAGAAATTTTTGACCCCATGCGCCGTGGTATACATGGTCGCTGAGTGCGCTCCGCTCGTCCACAATAGATCGATAGGAAGAGCTATATGTTAAACAAGTGGGAAATGCTTGGTCAGTTACAAGAACAATCAACTCGGCTGCGGAAAGTAGAAAAGCAGTTAGATAAGCTGCAGAACGAGCGTTATCGCTTGGTCCAATCGGCGCATAGAACGGGTGTGCGCATCTCAGAAATCTGCGAAGCCACCGGTCTCTCGCGACCAGGTGTTTACCGTATTCTAAGCCTGGGATCTAACGCCCTGTCTGATGTTGACGAGAGTGCTTAGCTAAGCACTTTTAGAGAAAGATGTGCACTTCGCTAGTGTGCAAGCCGGGAAAGGTCACACTGGCGTGTGTAGTTTCTATCTGCGGTTGACCCTAGAAGTATTGTTGCGCTTAGTCCATTGACAGACCACCTGGACCGGGAAGCCCACTCGAGGGCACCGGGCGATGATGTCCGATGGAAGTTAACCGTGTACCCGCCGGTGTAGAGGTGCACAAGGGTATAGCCGCACGGGTAGTCTTTCGTGGATGCAGTTTCTATGAAGTCCACATTCTGTGCCTGGTCTGGGGCTACGCGTTTAGCGCGATGCGTATGACCCGACACCATGAGGAAAGCTCCCGGAGTGGTCGCCAATATATTTTGGAGAGTGTCCCGATCCTTTTTGTTGAGGATGAAGGAGGGGCCTGCCACGTTAGTGAGGGCGGACTCCCGGGTAACTGGATGGTGACACATCACAATGGTGGGCATATTGGGATCATTCGCGGGCGTCCGGCGAAGCTGCGTGAACTGGGACAGCCCTATCTCTCCGTTGGGCGCATCTAGCCGCGTACTGTCGAGTCCGATGACACGGAGATTACCTACCTATTCTTGTCTCCCACATTTTTGACGTGGTACGAATGCCATACCCCAAGGGTCGCGATGGTTCTAGGTACCCGCGAGCACTGGGAAGTCTTCATAGTGGGCGGTGGGATCTGACGATGGGGTATGTGGCCGATCATGGTTCCCGCGGGTAACGAACCAGTGTCTCTGGTATGGGCCGAAGGCATTGAGAAGGCCCCGGAAGGCAGCCACTTCCGCGGGTCGCGCTTCGGAAGTGCAGTCGCCATTGATAAATAGATGGCGGATTCCCTGGTTTCGCAGCTCTCTAAGAGTTTCTCGCAGCATGACAGTAGGGTAGGGATCCCGTCCTGGTAGTTGTTGAATTGGCGGTGGGTACACCCCAAGAATCAGCCCCTAGGGCGTCTCTCCGATATGGGTATCGTTGATGAATGGCACAGTTGTGACGTAGTCCCCAGGCGGTTGGGTGAGAGTAGTAAATTGCCCGGTGGCAGTGGGTTCATTTACTCGGTTGGTGGTAATGAGGCCGGGGCTGGCCACTATGTTCTGTGATCGACATTCAAAGCGGTAGCGAGTGTTTGGAGTGAGTCCCCTGATGGTGATGAGGTGAACACCGCGAGGAGTGGGGTCGTGGTAGATGCTAGGAAGCGTGTCGCGGTGAAGGGCGGGGGCGAGGCGTACCTCTGTGTCGGCAGCGTGTAGTGGGGGAACAGTGTCGTCGGACGTCTTTAGCCCAGTGCGAGTAGTCCATGAGAATGCGACGCTAGTGGGGGTTAGTGTGACGATTTCTAAATCTGTCACGACAAGAGAACTACCGGTGGGAGGGGTAGGCCAGGACGCAGCTCGAGAAGAACCCTCCGCAAGTTGCGGAACAAGCTGTGCCCTCCGCACCGGCGCAGCTTGGCTAGCCGCTGTCGCCCCGCCGGCAAAAAGCAGACTGTCGGTGAGTGCAGTGCCTGCAGCAAGGAAAGAACGTCGGTTTAAAGAACGATCTCCAAGAGATCGTGTCGCTGGGATGGGTGGTATGTCGTGCGCGAGTTGTGGAGCCGACGAAGGACTGACGCGTAAGAAGCCCATACAAAAAGTGTAGAAACTACCAAAATCTGTAGGAGAGGCCGGAGTGAAGACTAGTTGAAAAGTTCGTGTCGGCCCTGAGGACTTGCCGCTCCACCGCCAAGTCCTCTATTTATGCAGAGATTCTGTCTGCAGCAGGTTATTCCGGTTGCGCAGTGAAAATATTACCCAGCAGATGGACCGGGTTATGCACCAAAATGTTGTTGATGTCCTCGTTCGACAACCCTGATTCAATGATGTAGGTGATAGCGCGCGTGTACAGATCGCGTTTGTCATTCTGGAAGTAGGGATAGTCCGAACCGGCCAGAATCTTATTAGGGTCAAACACGTGGTTGTGTGCCATCACTAGTGAAGGACCAAAGAAGTTTGCCGCATCGAACCAAATGCTACGCAGGGCTTCACGCGGCGAAGAGAGGAAAGATCCCCAATCCGTGTAATTATCTTCTAGTCGCTGGGCGAGGAAGGGGAGATCTCCACCAAGATGTGCAATCTGGAATTTAATATCTGGGAAGCGGTTGATGTAGTCGCCCTTGAGAAGATGAAGGACCGCAATTGCATCCTCGGTAGGGGCACCATTGACCCACTCTAACTGATGGTTGAGCAGAGGGGAGGAGAATGCGGCATTACCCGACGGGTGGATGTAGCACACAGTTTTCCGTCTATTGAGTTCTTCGAAAAATGGGATGAACTCCGGGTCGATGAGTGCTCGATTCTCCGCGGGAAGAGCGTTAATCGCAACGCCGGAAAAACCTAGCTCATCGATACTTCGCGTAAGCTCCTCTACAGCTTCCTGCGGATGGAAGAAGGGGACAGCCGCATACGCCTTGAAACGGTGTGGGTGACGTTGTAGCACCTCCGCATAAATATTGTTCGCCAGTCTAGCTGCTTGAACAGCTGTACTCCGGTCTTCGATCAGCGGAGATTGCGGAGTGAGTGAAACCACCTGGTAGGCGACGTTTGCCTCATCCATCTGCCGGAGCCGAGCCTGAATGTCGCGTTCCTCGTCGCTCGCATTCATGTCCCGAGCGATAGCGGTACTAGCAGGATCAATTCCTGACCGTTCGAGGAAATCGAGATAGCGCTCGGGGTAGATGTGAGCATGTACATCAATAATTGGCCCATCCGCCTGGAAACCATGTGTCGACAAACCATCCTCTTTCACATGGTTGGGGTCACCGGCACCGTGATGGGCGCAAGCAGTAACAGTGAGAGGCGATATGGACTCGGATGTCTTTGGCAGGTTCTGACGGGAATTGGGCATCATGGCCCTTCTTTCACGGACTGGGTGAGAAAGGTTCTTATCGACGATTCGACGAGGACCCAACGAATAGAAGGAGGCTACACCTAAAATGCTTTAGCGTGGAGAATTATTCCTAGAGATATGTGAGTTAAAAGATCTGGCCTCCAAAGGTGATAGTGGACAATCTCCATTGTTTCCCGCGTCCAGAAACGGTAGCGATGTACGCATGGTTTTCACTGTTGGTCATACGGACGATTCCGACGACCAAGGCACTCTTGTTCGTGGAAGCAGGGGATGTGACTGAAATCGTCGAGTAGTCGTAAACGCGTGTGTCGAAGATGACGATAGGAGCCCGATGCTCCTTAGTCTCGATATCGGTTAGTTCGTTCCAGAGCGGCTTCTCCATGAGGACAGGTTGGTACCGATCGTCAAGACGATTCTCGCGCCACTCCACAATTGCGGAATACACAGTGTCAGCGGCACGACGTTTGTCGACTTCTGTGCCGACATTTATGCCAAAATCCAGCGATAGGAAAATAATCGCATAGATAGTGAGGATGATCGCAGCAGTCTTGTGGTTCGCTGCCCATCTTCTTATCGATAGTTTCCTTGGCATTGTCTTATCCCTTCGCCCCCAGAAGGATTCGAACCCTCGACCAATCGGGTAGAAGCCGACTGCTCTGTCCACTGAGCTATGGAGGCATCATCCACAGTGTAGTGCCACTGTGGAGAAGCACAGAACTCGGCCATCTTCCCGAGTTTTCCTAGTCGCCCCGCATGGGACAGTTAAGCCGTGGCATGCAGATCGTAGTGTGTGCCACGCCACGTCACAACTCACGGGAAAGGCCCATCAATGTCGAACACCATCACCCTCATGGGAAACCTCGCTAGCGCCCCGCAGCTGCGTCACGCTGCGGAACGCCCAGTTGCCTCCTTCCGTCTCGCTTCCAACCACCGCTACTTCGATTCCGCCAGCCAGTCGTGGAAAGAAAACGGCACTCTCTTTATCGAGACGGTCTGCTGGGGCAACCTGGGCGAGAATGTCGCTGCCACACTCCAGAAGGGAGACGCCGTCATCGTGACTGGACGTTTGCTGAGTGATGAGTTCACACCCCAAGGTGCGGAGCGACCGGTAACGGTGGTAAAGCTCACCGCCACCACAGTTGGGTACGATCTGCGCTACTGTGGCAGTACAGCAGGCATGTCCGTTCCTGAGGATGCTGCAGAAACGGTAGACTAGGCACGTTAGATACCCCAGCAGGAGAGGTTGATTCGTGTCAGAGTTCGTCTACACCATGCGTAATGTGCGCAAGGCTTTTGGTGAGAAGGTCATCTTGGATGACGTCACCATGTCCTTCTACCACGGTGCGAAGATTGGTGTTGTCGGCCCTAACGGCGCCGGTAAGTCCAGCATTCTGAAGATCATGGCCGGAATTGACCAGCCCTCCAACGGCGATGCTTTTGCAGACCCGGAGGCCACTGTCGGCATCCTTATGCAGGAACCACAGCTGGACGAAGCAAAAACCGTCCGCGAAAACGTAGAAGATGGTCTTGGCGAGGTCATGCAAAACCTTAAACGGTACAACGAGATCGCCGAGGAAATGGCCACCGACTACTCCGATGAGCTCATGGAGGAAATGGGCGTACTGCAGGAGAAACTCGACCATGCGGATGCGTGGGAAATCGACTCCCGTATCGACCAGGCCATGGATGCGCTCCGCTGCCCTCTGGGGGAATCCCCGGTAACGCAGCTCTCCGGTGGCGAAAAGCGTCGCGTCGCCCTCTGCCGCCTCCTGCTGCAAGCCCCCGATCTGCTCCTTCTCGACGAGCCCACTAACCATCTGGACGCCGAATCTGTCGCGTGGTTGGAGAAGTTCCTGCAAGACTACAAGGGCGCCGTGCTGTGCATTACCCACGACCGCTACTTCCTCGACCACATTGCTGAATGGATCTGCGAAGTTGACCGTGGCCACCTCTACCCCTATCAGGGAAATTACTCCACCTACTTGGAGAAGAAGGCAGAACGCTTGGAGGTTGCCGGCCGCAAGGACGCCAAACTGCAAAAGCGTCTGAAGGAAGAATTGGCCTGGGTACGCTCCGGCGCGAAGGCTCGGCAGGCCAAGTCGAAAGCTCGTTTGCAACGCTACGAAGAGATGGCAGCCGAAGCTGAGCAGTACAAGAAGCTCGACTTTGAAGAGATTCAGATTCCCACCCCTCCACGTCTCGGCAATGTGGTGGTGGAGGTCGACGACCTTACTAAGGGTTTCGACGGGCGTGTGCTCATCAAGGACCTCTCCTTCACCCTGCCGCGCAACGGCATCGTTGGGGTTATCGGCCCGAACGGTGTCGGTAAGACTACCCTCTTCAAAACCATCGTGGGTTTAGAAAAGCCGGATTCCGGTACAGTCCGCATAGGCGAGACCGTGAAGCTGTCCTACGTAGACCAGAACCGCGAACACATTGACCCCAACAAGACCGTGTGGGAGGTCGTCTCCGATGGGCTCGACCACATTGTCGTCGGCCAGAACGAGATGCCGTCACGCGCCTACGTTTCCGCATTCGGGTTCAAAGGACCAGACCAGCAGAAGAAGGCCGGTGTGCTGTCCGGTGGTGAACGTAACCGTCTTAACCTGGCACTCACCCTAAAAGTGGGTGGCAATCTGATCCTCCTCGACGAACCAACCAATGATCTCGATGTGGAGACCCTCTCTTCATTGGAAAACGCCCTCACCAAGTTCCCTGGCTGCGCCGTGGTGATCTCCCACGACCGCTGGTTCTTGGACCGCACCTGTACCCACATCCTCGCCTGGGAGGGCAACGTCGACGAAGGACAGTGGTTCTGGTTCGAAGGAAACTTCGAAGGATACGAAGCAAACAAGATCGAGCGACTGGGCGAAGACGCGGCCCGCCCACACTCCGTCACCTACCGCAAACTCACCCGCGATTAGCCATCGCACACCATCCACGGGTCCTTGGCAGAAGGGAGTACCACCATGTCGAACCGGGCAGGAAACTACTCTTGTGAGCTAGAAATCCGGTGGAGTGACTTCGATCAATCAGGTGAAGTCACTGACACCACCTACATTGAGCTTGCCCGCGAAGCGCGTCTCCGCTTCGTCAAGGACACGTGGATTCGGCGAGGCTTCACCGCTCCGCCAATGGTGGTACGTCACCTCGAAGTGGACTACCTCAAGCCACTTCTCTTCGGTATGGAGCAGGTTAAGGTCGAATTGACGGTGCAAGCCGTCACAGCGAGCAGCTATACACTCCGACACGAGCTACGTGACGAGCGAGGCGACGTCGTTGCCGTGGTGGACTGTGTGCTGGTTTCCTTCGATTTCGACTCCCGACGCCAGGTGGAACTCGAACCGGCACTCCAACTTATGCTCACCGAGTATCAAGCCGCTGCTGACGGTGATCAGTGACCACCCAACACTCCGAAAACCCCACGCTGAGCTGGGATAACCGTTCACATATCATCATTGCTGGGCACACACACTACCATGCGGTTAACCCTGACTCCTGTCTCCCTAATGCACCGCTTTCGTTGTTCCAGCACTGCCCAGCTGCAGCGGTGGAACTGACCACAGCGGCGGGAATCGGTGCGCAAACGCCCACGGCACACACACCTGCTGAGGAAGTGATCGCGGCACAAGCCACTCCGCGTATCCTCCGTGCGGCTCTCGATGCGGGCGACGACACCCCGGATATGGTGATCTGTGGTGACGCTTACGACGCGATCCAACACCTCACAGCGCTTGAGGGGCTCCGCGCCCCCCAACTCGTCTACATCGATCCGCCATACAACACTGGCACGATTTTCACTGACTATAGTGATGGGCTAGACCACCATCTCTGGCTGGGTATGATGCATACTCGTCTCACCGTGCTACGGGATGCCCTCGCCCCGAGCGGAAGTATCTGGGTCCACCTCGATGACTCTGAAATGCCTTATGCCCGTGTACTTCTCGATGAGATCTTTGGGCGGGAGAACTTTATTGCCCAGATTGTTGTGGAGATCAACCCTAAAGGACGACAGCTCGATCGTTTCTTCGCTGCCTGCCACGACTACCTCCTGGTGTACTCCAAAGATGCCAGCCGGCTCACCCTTGAACCGGGGATTACCGGTTCCGTCGACCCCCAAGATTTCCCCTATGAAGATAGCCAAGGGCGCTATCGGCTACTTCCTTTGCGTAACACCAATAAAAAGTTCAACCCCGTCACCGCTCACACTATGAGCTACCCGCTCTACGCCAACCCTGACACCGGGGCCGTGCGTATCTCCCCCTTTGCCGGCGCCGAGAAAATTATGCCTGTGTTTGGGGATTTGCAACCCGCCGTATGGCGCTGGTCTGCACCTACCGTCGCCGAGAGACCCGACGAACTACTGGCCCGTAACGTCCGTGGCAGGAAAGGCACTCGCCTCGATATCTTTCAGATTGACCGGATGCACCCAGGTCGCCGCAAGAAGCTCAAAACAATTTGGCCAGCAAGCGAAGTTGGCTCCTCAGACTCAGCAAAACTACAGTTGCGCAAAAAATTTGGGGATGACATTCAATTCGCAACTCCAAAACCCGAGCCACTACTGGAACGCATAATCAACGCTGCTACTGAACCCGGTGACTATGTGTGGGACGTATTTGCGGGATCAGGCACCACTGGCGTGGTCGCCCATCGGTTGGGAAGGCACTTCATCATGGCAGAAAGTAACCCCAGCACCGTCACCACCCATATACGCATGCGCATGGACGACGCTGGGGCTACACCAATCTGGCTGGCGGTGGAGCCGCGCTACTAGGAATGCCCACGACGGCCCCAGAAGCCACAGACCGGTTAATCCACGCTGTCGTCACTTAGAGAACTATCCAGTGCACGCCCCTGTTGAGCACGAGCCAGGTCAAAAAGCCCTTCACGCAGAAACCGCTGAGCACCACTCGGCAATGTCGTGGAACTCTCCAGCAGTTCTCCTACCAGCTGCCTCACCTCCGCGGGATTACCCCACAACGGGAACGCTCGTTCCGTCACAGTAGCAGCTACCTCACCGCCACGCTTCTCCCAGATGCGCACCAAATCAGCCGGATACCGCTGCGCGAAGGGAGCTACCAGCGCATCCTGGCCAGCCCATGCGAAACCATCCAAGAGTGCCACTATGGACCAGTTGCCTGTCAGCTCGCCTTCCACCGCGAAAAGCTTCTCCCATACGGCAGCCTTATTGTCCGCAGTAGGCAGCGCTGCCCCTGCTGTCAGTGCCCGGCGTACACCCATACTGGTATTGTCGGCACATAGCGCCGCATCCACGTCGTCTTGTGTCGCAGCCCCGTGGGCAGCCAGTGCCGTCAGCACAGTCCATCGCAGGTCGGTATCCAGCTCCAAGCCCTCAATATCCGCCGGTGTCAGCGAGTTCGCCGTCCACACCTCGTGTAGCAGCGCCACCTGATCTTCCTGCAGCTTGCATTGGCAGAAGGTGGTGAAAGCGATCAGCTGCTGGTCAGCACCAAACTGCGGGTCCTGGGCAATGGTGAGTAGCGCGTCCGTCAAGAGTGCCCACCCCTCTGCCTCTGCCCAAGCAGGATCGGTGAAGTATCGCAGCACCTGCACTGCCCGAGCCATGAGGTGCTCCGCCACTGGAAGCTCCGACTCTGCCTCGACTGCCCGGGCAATAACCTCCACCAGAGTGGATCCGGGCAGGGTGGCGTGCATCGTCATCTCTTCCAGCACACCCCAGCAGAGGGTGCGAGCGAGCGGGTCCACAATGTCCTCAACACGCTCGACGATAGTATCCACACTCTGGGCATCCAGTTCGATCTGGCAGTAAGTGAGGTCTTCGTCGTTGGGGAGGAGAAGGGCCCCTTGGGGGATGTTCTGTAGGCCCGGGACGGTGGTCCACTCATCGTCGAGGTCCACTTCGGTGTAGTGGGTGCGAATCAGTTCGCCAGCCACATCTCCAGTGAGTGAGGTGTCTGCACTGGTATGTGTATTGCTTGCCAAGGTTCCGCTGGTGCTGCCCACTGGGGCTAACGAGTAGACGCCCACACCGACGCGGTGGGGGCGTAGTTCGCCGCTGCCGGGTGCAGCGCCACTTTGGTGGAGGGTGACGGAGCTGTAGCGGGCGGATTGGTCGTCCACAGTTGCGTCGATGTCAGCGAGATTCTGTTCCTCGGCAGAGGTGGTGATGTCGAAGTCGAGGGAGAGGGTGTTGCGTCCGGTGGTGGTGAGCCAGGCTTCAGCCCATGCATGAAAATCCTTGTCGCAGTATCCACTGACTGCATCGAGGAGGTCCTGGAACGTTGCGTTGTTGTAGGAGTGGGCGCGGAGATAGTCACGCAGACCCTTGAGGAAGGGCTCCAGGCCGGCGTAGGCCACCAGTTGTTTGAGGACAGCACAGCCTTTTGCGTAGGTGATGCCATCAAAGTTGGCGTCGAGTTCTTCCAGGTTTTCCATGCTGGCGGCGATAGGGTGAGTCGAGGGGAGGTCGTCTTGCCGGTAGGCCCAGTTTTTCTGGGTTGAGGCGAAGGTGGTCCAGGCGGTGTGGTACTTGGTGGAGCCAAGTTGAGCCATGACGCTCGCCCAGCTGGCGAAGGATTCGTTCAGCCAGAGATCATTCCACCACTGCATGGTGACGAGGTTGCCGAACCACATGTGTGCCATCTCGTGCAGGACAGTATCGGCACGTCGCTCATATTTCCAGGCGGTGGCGTGGGAGCGAAAGACGTAGTCTTCGCGGTAGGTGACGCAGCCGACGTTTTCCATAGCGCCGGCGTTGAAGTCGGGGACGAACACTTGGTCGTAGGAGCCGGTGAAGGGGTAGAGGATGCCGAAAGTGCGGTGGTAGTAGTCGAAGCCGCCCTTGGTGAGGGTGAAGATGTTGTCCGGGTCGAAGAAGGGGGCGAGGGTCTCGCGACAGTAAAGATTGAGTGGAATGGTGAGGGTAGTGCCGTCTTCTCCGGTCCACTGGTAGGTGTCGCTCCATTGATGGTAGGGACCTGCACAGAGGGCGAAGAGGTAGGGGCAGAGTGGGTTGGTGGGCTGGAAGTGGTGGGTGATGGCTTCGTCTTCTTCAAAGATGGGGGAGATGGCAGTAGTGGAGCTGTCGATACTGCTATTGCTGATGATGTGCCAGCTGCTGGGAGCCGTCACAGTGAGGTCGATGGGGGCTTTGAGGTCGGGCTGGTCGAAGCAGGCGAAGACGCGTTTGGAGTCGGCGGGCTCGCATTGGCTGTAGAGGTAGACGGTGCCGTCTGCGGCATCGACGGAGCGGTGGAGGCCTTCCCCGGTGGTGGAGTAGCGACACCAGGCGTCGATGACAATGGTGTTGTGATCGGCGAGGGAGGGGAGCGGTAGCCCGTTTTCGCCGGTTTCTCCGGCAGCGGAAAGAGTGGTGTTGTAGGCGTCTACGTCGAGGGGTTCACCATTGAGGGCGGCGGAGAGTATGTGTGCACCGCGTAGGTCGAGGAACGTGGAGTAACCGGGGGCGAGGCAGTCGAACTGAATGGCTGTGTGGGAGCGGAAGTGGGTAAGAGGTGAGATCCCAGATGGCTCGTCTGTGAGTGCGTCGTTTGCTGCTGTGTCGGGCTGGGTGGTGGGTTGGGTGACGTCGAGGTGGATGGTGTAGGAGGTGACGGTGAGGTGTGCGGCGCGGTCGGCGGCGGTTTCTCGGGTCAAGTTGAATGACGTCACGGAGTTGCTCCTCAGCAGATGGGTGGTGGGCTTCTGTGACGGGTGTAGAAGCACTTTTATGTGATCGTCACAGATGTGTTTTAGGGTGTTTTCAGTTAATAGGGGTCGAACCTAAGAAAAGCGAGAAACTGGTAACTCAATCGCTTTAGTGGAGACTCTAGTTGTTCAATCCTGCAATGTCAGTAGGGGGTTACGAGCCCCTTCTTTTAGCGGAAACACTCGGCAACATTTAATAAAGCAACATAGGCTCTGAACTGGTTGTTTCCACTTCTTTCCAAGAACAGCGGGCTAGCTTTTCCAGATCCAAAAATTTTGCTCTAGCCCTCGGTAGCCTAGGAGTCAGCTCCAATTAGTTTAATTGTGCGATCGGACGGGCATTCTCGTTTTTGTGAGTGGGAATCCTTCGTTAGCGAGGGAGGATCCGCGGAGCCCCTGCCAGTCCGTGTTGCGCTTATCAACTCCTCGGAAGGAGATGTCACATGGCGTTGGATCAAGCCGAATGGAAGCGGCTCGAAGACAAGGCCTCCGAGCTCAGGAAGCTTACCCTTCAGACGGTTATCTGGGCAGGGTCTGGTCACATCGGTGGTTCGCTCTCGGCAATGGACGTCTTGACGGTTCTTTACTACAACGAGATGAATTTCGATGGTAAGAAACTAGATGACCCGGATCGCGACCGCTTCGTGCTGTCGAAGGGCCACATCGGCGTTGGTTTCGCCCCTGTTCTTGCTGACAAGGGCTGCTTCCCCAAGGAATGGTTGGAAGACTACAACCACACCGAGTCCCCGCTGGGTATACACCCCTGTTCACACATGGTGCCCGGCGTTGAAATCTCCACCGGTTCGCTCGGCCACGGCCTGCCGATCTCCGTGGGCATGGCCCTCGGCGCCAAGCTGGCGGGCAAGAAATGGCGCACTTACACCCTGCTGGGTGACGGTGAATCCGACGAAGGCTCGAACTGGGAAGCCGCTATGGCCGGTGCCAAGTTCAAGCTAGACAACCTGGTCGCCATTATTGACCGGAACAAGCTGATGATGGACGGCCCGACCGAAGACGTTATGCCGCTGGAGAACTTCGGCGACAAGTGGCGCGCCTTCGGGTGGGAGGTTATCGAAATCAACGCCATCATTGCCAACACCACCAAGGGTTGCGGCATTGACTTCATCGCCGGTGACTACAAGTGGCACTACGGTGCATTCGCGTCGGATCTGGCAGATAAAGCATTCGATAGCCTTAACCGCTACCACGAGCAGCGGCTTGCAGCAGTGAAGGGAGCCTAACGCAATGGCTGGTATGACTTATACGGCACAGGCCCAGGTTGACCTGTCCACCGCCGAAATTTACGGTCGCGTTCTCACCGAACTTGCTGCCGAGCATGAGGATATCGTCGGCCTCTCGGCCGACCTCGCCAAGTCCACCAAGATTGGTCTGCTAGGCGATAAGTTCCCCGAGCGCTTCTTCAACGTTGGTATTGCTGAGCAGGACATGATGGGCATCGCTGCCGGTCTCGCCTCCGCCGGCTTCACCCCGTTCGTGTCTACCTTCGCTGCTTTCGCCTCTATGCGTGCATGCGAGCAGGTACGCACGGACATTTGCTACAACCAGAAGAACGTCAAGATCATCGCCACCCACACTGGCACTTCTTTCGGCCAGGCAGGTACGACCCACCACTGCACGGAGGACATCGCCATCATGCGCTCCTTCGCAGGCATGGTCGTTCTCAACCCGGCCGACGGTATGTCCACCGCCCAGGCTGTGGAAGCTGCCTACGAGCACGATGGTCCCGTCTACATTCGTATCAACCGTGGCTTCGACCAGGTTGTGTATGAAGAGCCCATTGAGAACTTCCATATTGGTGGTTCCAACACACTCCGCGAAGGCACTGACGTCACCATCATCGCCTGCGGCTCTGGTGTATGGCGTGCCGTGCAGGCCGCCGACTTCCTCAAGAACGAGGATGGCCTGTCTGTTCGCGTGATTGACCTGTACTCCTTGAAGCCGCTCGACGAAGAGGCCATCAAGGCTGCTGTCGGTGAGACTCGCCGCATCGTTACTGTGGAAGACCACAACATCATTGGTGGTATGGGTTCCGCAGTCGCTGATGTCGCCGCCACCACCGGCAAGGGCTTCACCTTCAAGAAGCTGGGTGTCCCGGACTGCTGGTCTATCGTCGGCCAGCCGGAAGACCTGATGTCCTACTACGGCTTTGACGAGAACGGCATCATTAACACCGTTCGCGAACTCATGAAGATTGAGGTCGAAGAGGACGATGACTGGGATGATGAGGTCTAAGAATGAGCGATGCTGACAAGACTCGGTATTCAACGATCGTCTTCTTGAAGGCTGTTCTGCCTACTCTGAAGCCACTCGTTGAAGGTAAGCCGGGCCTGACCAAGCTCTGGGGGAGTACCAACGGTACTGTCCAGATCAGTGCTTGCGCCCCGGATGGTGAATTCAACGTGAATGGTGTGCAGAAGGACGCCATGCACTTTGAGATCACCGATGGAGCTCTGCAGCCCCGCTTGTCCGCCACCGAGTATCCCGACTTTGAAATCGAGTTCAAGAGCCGTGAAGATCTCGTCACCTTCTTCACCGGTGGACTCGCACTTCCCAAGTTCCACGGAGCGCTCAAGAAGCCCCAACTGCTGGTGAAGACGATCGGCACGCTGCTCGTCCTCTCCAAGCTGATGGGCGCTACTGAGCCCCCGGAGGATCCGGACGATGCTGCACTTCTCACCAAGCTGATGTTCTACTTGCTGACCACTGGTATTTCCCAGCTCAACAAGGCCGGACATCCGAAGTTCAAGAAGTGGGCAAAGAAACAGCCCGACCGCGTGTACCAGCTGTCCGTGCAGGGTAAGCCCGACCTGGCCGCCTACGTGCGCGTCAAGGGTGGCCGTACCCGTGCATCTCGCGGCTACTACAAGCGTTCTCGCCCGTTCTTCGAGCTGTCCTTCGACTCCGTCCCCAGTGCCCTCGGCACCCTTCTGGACATTGACGACATGCTTGAGGCCACCACTGCAGGACGTATTCTCATGTTCGGTGCCCCTGAGTACGGTGCAGACTTCGGCGACCTTCTTCTCACCATCGGAGGTTACGCAAAGTGAGAATCCCCTTTAAAGGCCCCAAAGTATACGGACTCATGCACGCTGGTCTCACCGTCAGCAACTTCGAGGCTGCTGTTAAGTGGTACCACGAGATGTTCGGATGCCTGCTCGTCAGTGAGCAGACCCTGGACAACTCCGTGCTGGAGCCCATGTCCAACCTTTACGGAGGCTCTGGCCTGAGCACTCGTCTTGGCTTCCTCCGTACCCCTGACGGCGGTGTCTTCGAAATCTTCGAATTCACTCCCAAGCAGGAGAAGCTGAAGTGCGAATGGAACCGTCCTGGCTTCACCCACGCCTGCATCTCTGTCCGCGATGTGCCGAAGCTTCGGGCTGAGCTCGAAGCAAAGGGTGTCGAGTTTATGACCCCCATTCAGGCCACTGCTGGTACCCACTGGTGCTTCCTCAAGGACCCGGATGGTAACTACCTCGAAATCATGGACCTGCATGCCCAGCGTCTGCCGCTCAAGTGGCTCGGCTGGACTCAGGGCCTGATCGACAAGAAGGGCAAGTACGCCTCCTACTACAAGTAATTCCTTGTGGTAGAACGCAGAACCCTCACTGATCCCACCTCTCAGTAGGTGGGGTCAGTGCTATTTGCGGAATAAACGTATACCCCCATGGGTTATCGTCAAGTGAAAGAGCACTGCGCTTCCCCTCGACAGAAAGGCCACTATGTCTGAGACCCGCGTAGATTTTTGGTTCGATCCCTCCTGCCCCTGGTGCTGGCTTACGTCGCGCTGGATCCTCGAAGCAAACAAAGTCCGCAACTTCGACCTAGGCTTCCATGTGATGAGCTTGGGTGTTCTCAATGAGGGTCGCGATCTTGACCCCAACTACCGGGAACATATCGACAAGACGTGGGGACCTGTCCGTGTGCTCAACGCCGCAGCACAGGAACATGGGGAAGACGTCCTCGCCGACCTCTACACCGCTATTGGTATGCGGTTCCACAATGGCGGGCGACCGCAGGAGAAGGCAGCTGTTGAGGAAGCTCTAGTGGAAGTTGGACTGCCCACCACCTTGATGGAGCATTGGGACAAGACACCCTACGAGAAGGAGTTGCGGGCTTCGCACCATGCCGGCATGGATGCGCTGGGGGATAACGTGGGTACCCCGTGCATTCATGTGAACGGTGTTGGCTTCTTCGGACCGGTCATCAGTCGTGTTCCGAAGGGTGAGGAAGCCGGGAAGATGTTTGACGGGGCAGTCGCACTGGCAAACTTCCCCTACTTCTACGAACTCAAGCGATCCCGCACGGAATCCCCTGTCTTTGACTTCTAGACACCGCTTTTCCGAGGTCGTTTGCAGGGTAATGACCTAGTAGCGAAACACTGGGCAACAGCACTTTTATGGTGTTGACCAATTGCCACCCAAAGCCGAATTGGGGCTTTTTGCCCTGATTCGGCTTTTCGCTTGCCTGGCCCCCATTAAGCTGAAGCTATGCGAATTTATCTTGGCTCCGACCATGCCGGTTTTGATTTGAAGAATGCCATCGCGGCCCATCTCAAGGAAGAGGGTCACGAGGTCGTGGACTGTGGCGCCCACGAATATGACGCCCTTGATGATTACCCCGCCTTCTGTGTCTCCTGTGCGGAGCACGTCCGTGACGATGAGGGAGCTCTCGGCATCGTGCTGGGCGGTTCCGGCAACGGCGAACAGATGGCGGCTAATAAGGTGAAGGGCATCCGTTGTGCCCTCGTGTGGAATGTGGAGCTTGCCAAGTTGGCGCGCGAGCACAATAACGCACGGGTGATGAGCCTCGGCGGTCGCTTCACTGAAGAGGCAGATGCGATGGAAATGGTGGATGCATTTATTGCACAGCCGTGGTCTGAAGAAGAACGCCACCAGCGTCGTATCGACATCCTGTCCAAGTATGAGGAGACAGGGGTCAACGAAGGCGCCCCTGAACCACAAAAGGTATAGATTCGGTAACTTTTTCCGGGATGTTCCTTCCGCACGGCGGGAACATCCCGGTTTTTTATACCGAGAAAGAGTCTGGAAATAACCTGTGAGAAGTTGGACGTGAGCACGGAAACTGAAGCAAATTTCTCGTGAATTGGTAGACAAAATTCTCGCCACTAGATGTCGTATCGCGCCAGGTGGATAAATTGTTTATGCAGGTAGAAAGGTTTCAGTTTTCCTATTTATCAAAAAATCTAGAAAAGCTGGACAGATTGATTAAACCGAACGGGTTAAAACTGCGAATTACTTGAAAGCGCCATGTTTTTTTATCCCGAGAACTCAGATAAAGTTTTGGTAGCAGTATTGCGTCTAAATGAGGTTTGTCTATGTCTTCCCGCGTTCGGAATCGCCTACGTGCACTCGCTACCTCGGCTACCAGTCTGTTGGTAGCTAGCAGCATGGTGTTTGCACTGGCGCCCGCTGTTTCTGCCGCACCGACCAGCTCGGAGACGAGCACCGCTACCTCTACGTCCAAGAAGAACTTCCTGGACGGGCTGTCTGGCGGAAAGTCTGACGAAGCCACCAGCACGAAGGCTCCCGCCTCGACGGTGACGTCCATCAATCATCTGCGCGATCTTTTTGACGCGCCGAAGGCTTCCATTACGACCACTCAGCCGGAAGACCCCAATGCTGAGGCCGAGGGCCGCGAAGCTATCCGCAATAAAGATGGTGAGATTGTCTATACCGGCAAGCACACTTCCCAGACCGCTGCAGAAGCTCAGGGTTTGTACTGCGAAACCTCTGACGATCTGACCTTCGGTGGTGTGGCGCACCTTGTTGAGGATCAGCTGCGCAAGCTTATCAAGGATAAGGCCTCGATGAAGGTCTTCGACCAGCAGGTCCGGATGCTAGAGACGGCAATGAACTACGTCCAGCTGCCAAGCCTTATCGTCTCTAACCCGGCAACCCAGCTGACGGGTCCGGCCCGCGAGTTCGACGACCATGGCGTGAACTACTTGGTTGGTGCTCTGCTGAAGGCCCGTGACGGCGGTTGGCGCTCGACGGTGTCTGTTCAGGACATCACCATTAATGAGGCTGTTGAGACGGTGCTGTGGTGGTTCTACTGGGTTCAGATTTATGGCCAGTGGCATAACGAGACTTTCCCGTCCATTATTCAGGCGACGATTCTGGGCATCAAACTTGGTGGTCTGACTGATCCTGTCGAGAAGACGTTGGAATGGGGCCCAAAGATTGTGCTGGGTCTGGGGAACTTTATTCAGAAGCAGCTACAGAAGAACTGTCTCTC
>QWCE01001402.1_pt1 | contig 38302 bp, 38 predicted proteins | sample 1972531 | NCBI WGS metagenome assembly QWCE01 (sample SAMN09866716, study PRJNA288562) | Human gut metagenome isolate term4_stool, whole genome shotgun sequencing... | reverse complement strand
CAACAGTCTGCGTGCGAGTGTTTTCATCAATGGTGTAACCGGGGATCGTTTCGATCTCTGTGACCACCACGGTGCCGGAAATACCGGAAATGGTGATTTTGCCTTCCTTATCCGTCCAGTACAGGCCGGTGGAGGACAGCGTGCCGCCTTCAGCGTCCACATAGGAGCCGTCTGCGTAGACGATCTTAAACTCGACACCTTCCAGCGGCTCCTTTGTCACGGAGTCCAGCTTTACGATGATGAGATTGCCCTTGGGCTGATTCCTAAATTCAAGCGTGGTGACTTCGTTGGATTTGACCTTGACGGTCTGCGGGGTATCATCGAGAATGTACCCCGCCTTCGCACGGGTTTCCTTGATGACAAGCGTGGTGCCGGGGGCAACATCCGTAATCGTGAAAGTACCGGCACTGTCCGTCACAAATTTGCCGTTGGCGTTGCCGATGAGATTGCCGTCGGAATCCGTGACAAGGAACTCCACGTCAGAGATGGGCATGACGGCATTGCGCTTGATCTTGATGCTCTGCGGGGTGTCGTCCAGAATGTAGCCGTCTTTTGCCCGCACCTCACGGGCGATGACTGTCATGCCGGGGGTCAGGCCGTCAATGTGGATGGTGCCCGCGCTATCGGTCACATACTTTCCGTTGGCGTTGCCGATCACGCTGCCATCCGAGTCGGTCACAAGGAACTCGACATCGGAGATGGGTGCACCGGTCACGGCGTCCTTTTTGACAATGAGCAAAGAACCCATTTTATCGTTGCCAAAGGTCACGGTAATGACGTCCTGATCCTTACCGGAAAGATAGACCGTTTCCGCGGCGTCGGTGATCACATACCCGTCCGGCGCGGAGATCTCCTCGCAGACGTAAGTGCCCGCCTTGAGGCCGGTCACAACGATGGTTCCATTGCTCGAAGTGCGGTACTCGCCGATGACCGTGCCGCCCGTACCGGAAGTGCCGCCAAGGTAGCGGATGCGGAACCACGCGCCCTCCAGCGGCTGACCGCTCTCACTGTCCACCTTGCGGATGATGATGGCGGAAAGAGGCGTGTTCTCAAAGGTTAGGACTTTGCTCTCACCACCGGAGATGAAGCATTCCTGCGTGGCAGGCTCCTTGATGGCATACCCGGACGCAGGTTCCAATTCCGTTACTTTGTACCAGCCATCCTTGACCTCGGGGAGAATGATTTTTCCGCTTGCGTCAGAAAAGCAAGTGCCGAGGTCATTGAGCTCGCCGGTGTCGGTATGGTTGCTGCCATACCAAATCTGGAACTTAGCACCCTTGATGGGATCGCCGGTGACACTATCTACCTTGCGGATCTCCAGACTGGGCTTGAGGGCGTTGAAGAAGGTGACGGTGGAGGTTTTGCCGGGTTTCAGCGCCACTTCCTGGGGGATGGGGCAGAGAATGACATGACTGGGGACATTGATCTCCGTGACCTTGTAGCTGCCCACAGGGATGCTCTCAAGGAAAATGCGCCCATGGTTATCCGTGGTAGCGCTGGTGGAGAAACTGCCATCGATCTGCTCGATGCGGTAGGTCACGCCCTCGATAGGCTCTCCGTTGGCGATGTTTTTCTTGATGATCTCAAGACCCGGCTTTTCATCGCCACGGTCTGCTCGGTATTGGTTACGATGTACGGCTCGGGAACGGATTCCTCACGCACAACATAGACACCGGCAGGAATGGCCGAGAGCGTTGCGGAACCGTCCGTCCCGGTCGTGACGGAGGTGGAATAGCTGCCGGTAACGGACTTAATGGAAAACACCGTGCCGGGGATCGGCGCACCGGTCTGCGCATCGGTCTTGATGATCTTCATATCGGGCTTTTCGTAGTTGATCGCCGCAACGGTGTATTCGCGGTCACCCTCAGTTACATCTACGTACACGCTCTTCGGCGTGGGATCGACGCAATAGCCGTCCGGTGCAGCGGTTTCCACAAAGCTCCAAAGGCCGGTGGCGGCGTTCTCAATATGAATCTCACCATTTCCGTCCGTCACGTCGCTGCCGACGATTTGGCCGTTGAAATAGATGCTGAAACGTGCACCGGCAAGACCGGTTGTGGTTCCACCGGCAGTTTTCTTCAGCGTGATCTTGCCTGTGCCGCCCGTAGGCTGCTCGGGCTGGTCAGGCGCTGGCTCGCCCGTTACGAGCTTGCGCGGTCCATAGTAGTTAAAGAATGACTGATTTTTGCGGTTGCTGGAAATCGCAAAAACCGCCCACTTTGCACTCTCATCCTCCACGATGGATGCGCGGATGCCCTGCGACTTATACTCTTCAATCTGACGCTGGAACTCGGCATCCTCAGCTGCTTTTTTTGCAAGGAGGGAGTCAATAAGGCTCAGATATAGCTCGTAGGTGTCTGCATTGGCGTAACCACCTGCGTCGCCGTCTCCACCGGGTTCGCCTTTGTAGGACTGGTTTTCCCACACATACGTCTGCACGGCCATAAAAAGCTGGCCGACATTGGACGACTTGCAGTCGTTGAGGTAGGTCATCATCCATTTGACGTTCTCGACGGTCGCGGCGTCCATTTCACTGAGGCCGCTGTTCGTGACAGCCGACTGCAATACGGCATCTGCGTCTGCACCGGTGCCGGACGTCCATGTAAAGGAATTCAGGTACGAAGGCGTTGCGTAATGATAGCCGAGGCCGCTATCCATGCAGTACACGAGCTTACCGTCCACAAGCGGCGGGCGGTAGCTGTATGGGGTACCGTTGGCGAGCAGGCGGGTGCTCCAATATGCCTGGTTGGTGGTAATTTTGAGGCCGGAACCCGTGTTCGACGCGGCGAAAGCCGCAGTCGGCAGCAGGCTCAAAATCGTCACCAGTGCAAGCAATAATGACAAGAATTTTGTTCGAATCGTTTTCAAGGTTATTCCTCCTTTTTTGTAAAAGAAAAGCAGGCCGAGTAAACTCGGTCTGCTTTGTTTGTATATCGTTTAATTTTCAGTTTTCTGCAAGCTGCTCCTCGCAGAACTGCTTCAGGGTGGGAATGTCATTGACCGCGGTCTCCCAAATGATCTCGCGGTTCATACTGCCGTAGCTGTGCGCGACAAGATTTCGCATTCCCTTCATCGGTCCCCACTGCACGCGGCTGCTGGTCGCTTTGCGGTATTCTTCGGATAATCCGCCGCTCAGCTCACCGATCTGCAAAATGGAAAATGCAATGGAACGCTGATAATCTGCATCCTGATCAAAGACCGCAAAGCCGTCTCCGTAGCGTTCGATGGTCTTGCGGATCTCTTCGCAGTAATCGCGGATATGCTGGATGCGCTGGCGGTCAGGCTGCGTCATATACATTCAGTTTCTCCTTCATTACGGTTTCACGGAACATCTCTTCGCTGGGCATCTGCGCACGCTGTTCCAGCGCGCTGACAGTGATCAGATCGATTGGCTTTTGCAGCGCCGCTTCAAGGTCGCAATACAGCGCGCCCAAAGAGAGAAGACTGCTCAGGTTCGTTCCGCTGGTATCGACCAGCAGGTCGATATCGCTGTCCTCGCGGGCCTCACCTCTTGCGTAAGAGCCAAAGAGGAATACCGCTTTCACACCGTACTGCTTCGCCACTGGCGCGATCCGCTGCTGAATTTCGTAGATCGAATAGATCATAAGCACTCCTCCTTTGGTTTTATTATACCCAATGAATGTCGGAATGTCCACGCTTTTGTTCTGCCCGCGCTGATATATCATTTCATTACGGGCGTATCCACCCAGGTGACCTCACAGCCGTCCAGCAGGAAGACCTGCACGCAGTACCAGCAGTCAAAGCCGTCCTTGTCAATACCTCGCGCCAGCCCGACGCCGATCTCACCGTAGCGGGAGCTTGTCATGTTGTCCGCGTGGGCCCTGGAGTTGGACCACAGCTCGACCACCGCCTCGGAGAGCGTTTTGTGCTGCTGCTCAAGATACAGCTCCGAGATGTTGTGAAGGTTTTCGCCGGTATACTTGCTGTCGGTGACGGTGTTGCTCTTGCGCCCATCCGGACGGGTGTGAGAGTAGATGCCGCTGGCGGCCATCTCATCCGCGCGCACCTGCGCCGCCTGCATGAGCTTGTCATTGACACGCAGCGCGGCAACATCTTTTGCGCGCCGCAGCGCATTGGTGCGGTCCACGATATCCTGCTTTGCGGCGGCAACATCTGTCTGCGCAGGCTGCTCCACGGGCTTTGCCTCCGCAGACGTTACCGGCGCTTCGCCGGTGTACGGCTTTTTCGATTCGACCTGTACACATTTGGCATCGCCGTCCCAGTAAACCTCGAATCCTACCGTCTTGCCGACGTCGCGCAGCATGACGTAGTTATTGCCGTTGATGTTGTACGCCGTCAGGCGGACTTCCTGTCCGTCCACATAAATGCGGTTGGTGCTGCGCTCCGCCGTAATCCCGGCAGCTAAAACGGACGATCCGCCAAAAAGTGTAATGCCAATCAGAATACCGGCAATTAAGTAAAGGCTCTTCTTCATTTGACTACGCTCCCTTTCGATAAAATGTAGTGGTTACACTGGCAGTCATGCGGCAGGTATCCGGATTGAAAACACAGCGCTCAAACTCGTAAATGCCAAGCCGCTCAGCCTGCTCCGCTACTTCCGCAGGAAGATCGACCGTAATGTCCATTTGGACTCTGATCTCATCGTCCTTCCTCGGGAACTTAAATTCCTGTATCAACCAAATACTTCCTTTTGTACTTCTATTCTCCGGAGTGGTTTGAGAATAATACAGAAATCATGCTATGTCAAAGGTTTATTTGAAATGCCTACGCCGATAAAACGCACCTGACGAAAGCCTTAGTGCCGCAAGGGTTTCACTTCACCTCTACAGCCTGAACGCAAACCCTTTTGCTGGGCTGATTTGCAAGACAGGTGGTGATGGTAATACGATTATCGGATGTCGCCTGTAGGTAGCTCCAGTCTGAACTGGCAATTGTCTCTACCGTTACAACCTCATAGGTACGGGTTCCATAGACCGTTGTGTAAGTGATTGTATCACCATCCTTCAAGTTTTTGAAGTTGCCGATGGTGTACTTGGCGCCGCGGTTATGCCCGCAAACGCCAATATTCCCATTCCACCCTGAAGTAGAGCTATAATGGCCGAGTCCCTTTGCCATGCTGGTGTTGGTTTCGCCCTCCCATACCTTCATATTGATGTTCAAGGATGGGATTTTCAGCGTACCGATACTGCCATCCTTGCGTTCCATACCGTCAACGCTTGTATAGGCGGAAGGCTGGTAGCTCGTTGATGGAATCTGCGGTTCCTGCTGGATCGGATTCGTGATATTACTCTCGATACCGCTTCCTCCGATAGAGCCTACCAAGCCAGGAAATCGAACCTTTTCCATACATCCGACACTTGTATTGCTGGACACTCCATAGGGTAATGCCGGCCACTGGTAGTCCGTTGCATTGCTCCCGCCATAATTGTATTTAGCACCATAGAGAGATTCATAGCTCGTGGAGGGATAATATTCGGTATCCTCTACGCCGTCAAAGTCGTACTCTAATGCCTCTGCGCAGATTCCCAGCGAAAGTGTTAAGCAGGCGGTGAGAGCCGTGACAAACCAGCGCTTTTTACTCTTCATGTTCATCTTCCTCCTCTGAAAATTCTTCGTGATAAACTGTATCCTCTTGACTTCTCTTGTGGTGACGCCAAATGAGTACAACGGTAGCAATTGCAAGAACGATAACAACAAGGAAAATTAAAATAATGGGGAAATTCTCTGTGCTTTTGGCAGCTACTCGCCGCAGGATACTCGACGGTGTACCGGTATAGATCACCGTATAAGTAACACTCTCGATACCCTCTGCAACGATATCACCGATATATTTCGCAGTTGTAACATATCCGGTCGCCGCGCGATAAGATGCTCTTCCTGCGTAGGTAGCCACAGCTTTGTACTGAGCAGGCATGAGAATATCATCGACCAACGACGTTCCCTGCACCTGCCAATCTACCGATTGGAGCTGAACTGTTACGCCATTTTTTGTAGTTGTATCAGGGACGTAAGCCATGTCGTTCGTATCGAGATTGTCAATTTCTTTGGTCGCACTGACGGTGTAACTCTTCGTTGTGTAACCAGACGCTACCGTGCTGATCGTCGAGTGGTCAAGATAGAGCGTTCCTTGAAATTCTCCGTCGTCATACTCAATGGACGGGGATAATGCCTTCAGCACCACGGACAGATCACTCTTCTCCGTGTCCGCTGTTACGGTCTCAGTGTGATGCTCCTTCTCCGAATAGGACTGCTCTTCCTTCGTCATGGACGAATAGGTATAAGTATATCCGTCGTATTCAAAAACATCATCGATCAGCGACTGCGGATCTGTGTCCGGTGCGACCGTATAGATCTTAATATACTGCCGTACACCATTGAGGTCCTGAATGGTCGTATTAGTCGGTACTTCCATTGCAAAAGCACTGATGGAGCATGCAGCAGAAACCATCAGGGCGATACAGGTACTAATGATTTTTTTCATGTGCGTTATGTCCTCCGTTTCATAATGATAATTCCGGCAACAACAATTGCGGCCGAAATGCGGTAAATCAGCTTTTTCACGCCGTGGCCTCCCTTTGAAAATCGAAGTTGCTTGTACGATCCGGATGCTGCTGGATGTCCGACAGTATGTACAGAGATTGATCCAGAGCTTTCATCGTATCCCGAGGCTGCCGCTTGATAAAGGACGTCAATAAAATAATATCCTCATTCTGCACCGTGAAAACGATTCGAATGAGGACTTTGCCCTTTTCACGCAGTTCATACATCTGACTGTATCTCTCCAGTGAAAAGTGCTTAAAATGAGGTTCCTTTAGCTCACAGGCAGGAAGATTTCTCAGTCGAAAGATTTGCCACAGGAGCTTAGCCTTGAGTTTCCCGTCCAGAGCATCAATGAAAGCGTAAAGCGGAGGTTCCACTCCAGGCGGGCAGTAGACTTTAATTGCTCGCATAAATCACATCACCTCCAGTTCTTTTAAATATTCCCTCAGATAACTGAGAAATCCTTCAATGAATGGCGGCACCAATAATTTACTGCCGGAAATCCACCAGATAGCTTCCGGGACAGGATGGTTCATCTCGTCATACTCTGAGCAGATCATTAAGACTACTCTCTGCGCCTCTACATTTTCAGACTTACAGAAAGCCTGACATATCCTGGAAACGGTTTGCATTTCAACATAAGAATCACAAAGGGCGTCAAAGAATAGGCCTGCGCAAAGATGGGCAAGGAAATTTACTGCATCCGCGTTCACATCCCCGTTGCAATCAAGCAGCCCCATGTGTCTGTGCCTCTGTACAGCCGCCTCATCAAACGGGCCAACGCTGCGGTTCCATAGGTTGTTCATTTTTCACCTCGTTCAAAAGGAAAGGCCCGGCACCTCACGGTGTCGAGCCTTTCAGCAAATTATTCAATTATTTTAAGATCTTACGTGGAAGCGGCCTATTCATCCAGCATGAGCTGTCCATCAATCGCCTTTTGTTTCAGGCGTTCCATCTGCTCGCGCTCTAACTGCGCAATGCTCTTTTCAGGTGTTGGAAGATCCTCCGGCATAGTGCCGTCGATCTTTCGGATTGCCTCCCTTACTTCATTCCCGACAGCATAATGAACAGCGGTCGCGGCATCGGAAGTCGAAACTTGATCCTTGCGCAGCTTTTCCTCAGTCTGCGAAATGCGAAATAGGTTAGCAATCAACTCCGTACTCCCCATGTAATCAAGTATCTTTTGGCCGATGGCAAGTCCCTTCCTGCGGTGAATATCATCTACCGTCATTCCGCCATACAAGCCCATATATCCGGCATTCTGAAAGATTGCAAATTCTTCCGCCGTGATAACGCCTGCGTTTCGCGCGGTCTCTGCCAAAAGCTGATTCCACTGCTTGATATCACCGCGAACCACAAGCCTGCGACTATCCTCATCCAGCTGATTAAAGCGGTCTGCGACCTCCTGCCGGTAGGTTTGAATTGCAAAGTATGTTTGACCGAGAGCGATCACCTCTTTGCGTGGATCACCATTCTGGACGATCAGATAGCAGGCATAACGCGAAAGCTCGTAATCAAGGATGTCTTTTACTCCTCCATTCGGCATGGGAGATGTTTTCCTGACCTCAGGAAAACATTCCAAGGTACTGCGTCCACTGTTCTCGCAGGCAATCATGGCACGCTTGATAACCTTATAAAAGTTCTCCCATTTTGCATAGTCCAGCACGGGAGCAAGCTCCCTTGCTGCCCAGTATTCTGAGCCATCTGGACGGACTCGCTTGATATCTTCAAAGCACTTATACTCTTTTGCAGATAATGTACTCATCGCATAACCCCCTTCAATGATTTCTTTTCTATAGCAACATCGGTTGCGCGGTGCTTTCCATCAGATGCGGTCATTTTCAACTGCTGACAATTTGTCAGCAGTTTATCTGCGCCCCCTTCTTTCAGCTGCTGCTTGAGTTTGGCCCAGTAGTTGCTCGCTCCACGAGCGGTCTGCTGACCTGTCAAAACAGAAGTGACATCGGTAACTGAAAAATATCATTCTTCTTTTTCTGTATCCCATGCCGTGCGGATCTTTTGATCTTCAAAAAGTTGGATTTTTTCCTGTTCGCTCATAGCGTTCGGTATCCTTTCTTTTATTCTTTTTCATTATACATCAGCCGACCCGCTGCCGCAAGAACGCCAAAAACAACTCTTCAAGTTCCTTGTCGCTACCCAGCTTTTGAAGGTACGGAGCGAACTTCCTGCGGTCAAAGCTGATCTTCTTTGGAGGTGCAGTACGGCGCTGGGCTTCCTCGGCGCGAGCCTGCCGCCATACAGCGTAAATCTCCTGTTTTCCCGCAGAAGGGGGCGGACAGGTGCGGGTGATTTTCTGCACTGTGGCCTTATTGAGCGTGTAGCCCTCGATAGAGCACATCTCCACAAATGCCTGCTGGGTGGTCGCGTCATAGTCAGCAATCAACTCAGCGCAAGCAATCGGCAGCTTGCGTGGAGTGTCTTCCAAAATATCCGCAAGCGGTTCAATCAGGCCTGCCAACTTGATTGCTTTGCGGATCTCGTACTCGGTCACGCCAAAGAAATCCGCCACTATTTCACGGGTGAGGAACTTCTGGCGATTCTCGCCAGAAGTTCCGATGTCTGTTCTTGCCCCTTGCCGCTTTTCCGCATCAAGCACGGCTTTGTATGCCTTGCCGCGCTCAATGATGGTAAGGTCCTGACGCCGCAGGAGGTTGGTGGCAACAGCAATAGAGACAGCTCTCGCGTCGTCGGCACTCACCACCTCGGCTGGGATCATGTCATGCCCGGTCATCTGCCAAGCCCTCGTGCGGTTATGACCGGCAAGGATCTCATAATCGTTGCTGTCTGGGATAGGGCGGACGATAACACGCTCGTAGATTCCCTGCTCGGCAAGCTGCTGTGAAAACGCTCTGAGCTTTTCTGGCGAATAGGGATGGAACCCAATGTCGGCAGTAAAAAATGGGCGAAGCCTGTCTATCGGCAGATCACAGAATCTCGATGCCTCCGGTGCTGGTGCACCTCTAAACAGCGTTTCATACGCCTCGTCGCCCACCACAATTTCAGCAGCCTGCTGTGTGGCGCTCATACGCTTTTTTAGCAGGTCATTCATGTCGCGTTTAGGCAAGATGAAGCACCTCCAGAGCAAGGCTGCGGTATGACTCGGCAGCAGGATTCTTGGGTGCATAATCAAGAATGCTCATTCCTGCAGCAGGGCACTCGGCGGCCTTGATTGTCTGCTCGATCGGGCGCTCAAAAACATGGAGACTCTCGCCGTAGATATCATTTACACTGTTTCGAACGCTCTGACAGAGCTGAGGGCGCGATTGATACATAGTCAAGAGAATGCCTGCAATCTTCAAATCAGGATTGAATCGGTTCTGAACATTTTTCACCATTTCCAATACATCCGGAATTCCTTCACTTGCAAGGAAATGTGCCTGCACTGGAATAATGCAATAATCGGCAGCGGCGAGTGCGTTGATGGTCAAAAGCTCATGTTTCAGCCCGCAATCAATAATAATGTAGTCATACTGTTCGTAAAATGAGGTCAACAAGGTGGCCATTATCTTTTCGCTGGGGTCATTCGATGCACCTGCCGCATTATATTGAGATAGCTGCATGACTTGCAATCGGGCCGCAGCATCTGCCAGTCGTTTATTGGCAGGAATCAGGTCCATGCCCATCTCGGTATGTATTACGGAGCGAGGAAGATGTAGCGGCAGATCTTCCGGAGAGTCAATTTGAACAAGCAGTAGTTTTGCCAGGGTATTTCTCTGTTCTCCTGGAGTATATCCTAACGCAGCCGTCAGATTGCCCTGTGGGTCATTGTCAACCAGAAGGACCTTCTTTTCTTTCGCCGTAAGCGCTGCGCCTAGATTCAGCGCTGTGGTAGTTTTCCCGACTCCGCCTTTTGAATTGGTAATAGCGATAACATTATGCTCCCTCATAATCAACACTCCTTATTAAATCCACATGTGCAGCGCTTTTTTCTTTGATGGAATGAAACGACTTGCTTCCAATAAATCTCAGCAAACCTTTCTTGGGAATATAAGCTCGGGTTCCCAAGCGTACAACTGCAAGTCCGCAGGTTGTATACCATCTGCGAATCACATGCTCCGAATAACCCAGCAGATCATGCACCTGCTGTACTGTGAGCATCTGCGGTTCATCTTTCCATAACACTGATGCGTATTGTGACAGTTCATTCGCAAAGTTCCGGTCAAACTTGCCTGGATACGTTTGAATCCGAGATTCCCTTTGAAAACTATATTTTGCCGGATCATGAGCCCTATCCGTTAAATAGGCCTCGGCATCAGATTGACGGATCAGATAGCGATGTGTTTGATCTCCAATATCAATGTAAGGAATAAGCCCGCTTTGAATCAACTTCAAGGCGTTTGCTTTCCGAACATGAGCCAATTTGCAAAATTGTTCTTTGCTGATATAGGGTATACCGTCGATAAAATATTCCCTCATACATGATCCCTCACTTTTCTTTTTGCATAGTCCTCGCTGAGCACATATTCAATTACGCTGTTTTTCGAGATATAGTAATGCGGCTTGATGAAAATGCTCTTAACGTGCTTTTCGTGGATTAGCTTGCGCGCAAAGTTATCACTTACACCGCCAAGCATTTCTCGAAACTGAAGCAGCGTTACCATGTCGGGATATGCGCGAAAAATTTTGCGATAATATTTCTTGCTTCTGCCTTTCATATTGAATTGTTCTCCTGTGCTATGATATAGTGTGTCGTTAGTGAAAGACTGTAAGCACGGGGAGTTCTGCCCTAGTTCTGCCCTAGTTCTCCCCAAATGTGTTTTTTCTTACAAATTGAAGTTTTCTTAAAAATACAAAAAAAGGCCGAAAACCCCTGAATTGCAAGGGTTTTCGGCTGTGGAACGATGCGGAAGAAAGTGCAGGAAATCGTGGCTTACAAGACTCAAAATCCGCCGCTGGCGACAGCGTACCGGTTCGAGTCCGGTCACCGGCACCAAGAGCAGAGGACCTGCGCCGCAGGTCCTCTGCTCTTTTCTTTGAACGGGCAAAAGAAAATCCGGATATTATAATTGTGGTCGTTTGGCCGGGGCAGTACCGGAGTGAGGCTTTCCCCTGCGATCCCACTGTTGCACTTGAGAAAATCCGATAAGCAGCATTGTATTCCTCGGAAAATCTACAATGCTGTGCGAGCCAGTCTGTCATCGCCTTTCAGGCCGCAATCAAAGTAAGAAAAAGCACGCCTGCCAAGCAGACGTGCTTTTCGTTTTGTGTCAGGGGTTTTGGCTTTTCAGCGTCTTCCGCCGAAGCCGCCTCCGCGGCCACCGCCAAATCCGCCGCTGCGACCTCCACCGAAGCCACCGCCGCGGCTGCCGCCAAATCCGCCGCTGCGACCTCCACCGAAGCTACCGCCACGGCTGCTGCCGCCAAAGCCACCGAAGTTTCCGCTGCCAAAGCTGCCGCCGCGGCCGCTGCTGCCAAATCCGCCAAAGCTGCTACCCGAGGAACCGGAAGGCCGTCTCGGCTGCTGGGGCGGACGGCGATTACCGCCGGAGGAGCCGCCGCTGCGCGGCGGTCTAGGGCCGCCCTGTGGAGGACGGGGGCCGCCCGAACGGGGCGGACGCGGGCCGCGCGGAGGACGGCGCCCCCAGAAGATGGGGTGATACATCACCGTCGGCACGCCCATGCCGGGCATCATGTAGCGGCGGCGATAGCGGCGATAACGCATGCCATCAAGCATGATCCAGAGGACAAAGAATATGATGAGGATCATGATGAACATCACACCGTTGGCCGCCTCGTCCAGCGCCGCCTCGCTCTGCTGATACTGCTGGCTCAGCTCCACATGGAGCGCGGCGCAAAGCGAGCGCACCGCCGCGTCATAATCGCCCTTCTGCACGTTATCCGCCATGCAGGAGGCAACAAAGCTCTGCGAAAGGCCGCTGAGCAGATCATAGAAATCGCCGCTGGCGACCAGATAATAGTCCTGCTGCTGTTTTGCGATGACAAGAATGGCGTCATTTGAGCCAAGCTGCATCGTGTCCGCATAGTCATACGCCGCATTCTCTATGTCGTTTGCGGATTCGGTCGTGACGACGGCCATGATGCTGCCAAACATCTTGTCCCAGTTGGCGTTGTAGAGGCCGATAGCCTCCTCAGTCTTGTCGGAAAGAACACCGGCATCATCGCGCACGTACTGCTCGAACGCCGCCGTAGAAAGCGAGGGATCGAGCTTTTCCCCGCCCTCCGGCGTAGAGACGGCGGGTGCCTTATGAAGGCCCCACGCACTGGATGCGACGATCGCCAGAATCAGCACGACGATGGCGACGCCGCGTTTTTGAAAGAATTTCATATGCTTCTCCTATCCGGAGCGTCTCAGCTTCTCAGCTCCATGAGCTTCTGCTTCAGCTCACCTTCGATACGGCCGAGCTCGACCTCCGCTTCCTTGCGCTTCTGCGCGCCCTCGCGCTGGATGTTCACGACCTCGTCGAGCGTGGAGACGAGCTGCTCGTTCGTGTGCTGCAGCGTCTCGATATCGACGATGCTGCGCTCGGCTTCCTTTGCCGTGGCGATGGTGCCCATCTTGAGCATGTCGGCGTTCTTCTTGAGAAGCTCGTTCGTCGTCTGCGCCACCGCGCTCTGTGCGGCCGTGGCCTGACGGCTGTGCTCCATGCCGAGCGCGAGCACCATCTGGCTCTTCCAGAGGGGGATGGTATTGACGAGCGAGGACTGGATCTTTTCGACCATCAGCGTGTCGTTGTTCTGGAGAAGTCTCGTCTGCGGGCCCATCTGGAGCGACACCATGCGCGTGAGCTCCAGGTCATGCAGCTTCTTTTCAAAGCGCTCGCACTTCTGCGCGTAGTCGTTGTAGGCCTGCGCATCCTCGGCAAGGCCGCTCGCCTCCGCCTTCTTGCGCAGTTCCTCCAGCTCGCCGGAGCGGACTTCGGCAAGGCGCTTCTTGCCCGCGATGATATACATGGTCAGTTCTTTGTAGTACTTGAGGTTCAGCTCATACATCTGGTCGAGCATCGCGATGTCCTTCATCAGCGTGACCTGATGCTTTTCAAGCTCGGATACGATGCGGTTCACGCTCGTCTCGGCCTTGCCGTACTGCGCGCGCATCAGCTCGAGCTTATCCTTCTGCTTGCGGAAAAGACCGGCGAAGCCCTTCTTCTCCTCCTGACCGAAGCCCTTGACCTCGACGACGAGGTTCGAGAGCGTCTCGCCCACCTCGCCCAGGTCCTTGTTGCGCACGGAGGACAGTGCATTTTCCGAGAATGTCGCCACGCTCTTCTGCGCGGCCACGCCGTAGTTGAGCACAAGGTTCGTATCCGTAATGTCGATCTTTTTCGCAAAATCGTCGACGGCTTTCTTCTCCTGCTCGGTGAGCATGCTCTCATCGACCTTGACAGGCTCGACCTCCTTTTTCTCCGCCTCGGGCGCCGTGGGCGCTTCGGGCGTGAGCGTCAGCTCAGGGACGGCCTCCTGCGCCGCTTCGGTGGGGTTCAGGGTCAGCTCGGGCATCATGTTGTCGCTCATATCATTTCTCCTCCGTATTTTGGCTTTGAGTTTGTTCTTTTTCGTGCTTTTTGATGCGCTGGATGCGGCGCAGGCACAGCAGCGTGGCCAACGCCCAAATCAGCGCGGAATAGTAAAGCGTATCCCTGTGCAGATGCAGCGCGCCGATGATGCTTGCCACACACATGATGGCAAAGATTGCACAGAAGATCGGGTCGAGCCACACGCCCTTCAGCCGTTTCAATATCCACGCATTGACCTTGGCGTTGAACGCCATCACTTTCTTTCGCATCGCTTACTCCTTTATAGCTCGAGCTTGATGTCGTCCTGCGAGGCGGTCGCCGTGCCGGACTCGGCATGCAGCTCACCGTCGTCCTCACTGAGCCCCTCGCGCTTCATCATGTTCTCAAGCACCGTGATATCGGCGGAAATATCCATCGCCTCGCTGCCGAAAAGCATGTCGAGCTGCTTTTCAAAAGCCGTAACGATCGTGCCCATCATGCTCTCCACGCGCTGCATGGTCGCGTCGATGTTCTCGCCGCTCACGCCCTGCGCGCCCATACGGTCATAGGCGTTCAAGATCTTAAGGGTCGTGGGCAGGTAGTAGTCCATGAACTTGCGGATCTGCGGCAGCTTCGACGGGTCGGATTTGACCTGCGCGAAAATTTTCGCGCTCAGGTCCTCGAGCCGGTCGATGTCGGCGGAGATCTTCTCATCCTTGATGGACGTGTTGAGCCGCTTCATCTCGGAGATGGCAAGATTGCCGTCCTTGATCATCTTGTCGAGCTCGGGGTTGCCGGTGCTCTCTTCCTTTTTCGGCGGGTCGGGAACTGTGACCTCCACCGTGCCGCACACGGCGTTCATGATGAAATACACCACCGCCGATACGATGGCAATAAAGATGAACTGCGGCACGCGGTAAAGCGGGAACAGCAGCGCATAAATGACCCATGTTCCCGCCGCGGCGTAATAGGGTACGGTGGATCTGCGTTTGACAGTTGCCAAGACGATCCCCTCCTGTTTTCATAAATATTTTGACTGATATATGATATCACATCGCATCAGCGCGGTCAAGCAAAGCAAGCGCTTGAAACATCGCAATGTCGCGCTTTTTACAAAAGAAGGCGGCGTCCGGTCCAGGACGCCGCCTTCTTGCAAAATACTGCGTTTTTCTTATTCGTTTCGGATGGCTTCGAGCGCCGAGATCTTGACCGCCTTGTTCGCGGGCTGATAGCCGGACACCAGTCCGACCAGCACCGAGAACACCAGCGCGAAAATCACGAGCTCCGGCTTGATGACGGACGTGCGCACCACGCCTTCGCCGCCGATGAGCGCCTGCTTGATAAGCTCCCACGTGACGCCCCCGCCGCCGAACGCGCCGAATGAGAACAGATTGATGATGACGGATATGATGAAGCTGAAAATAAGCCCCAAAATGCCGCCGAGAAGGCCGATGCTGCCCGCCTCCATGAGGAACATCGCGCGGATATCGCGCACATAGCAGCCGAGCGCCTTCATAATGCCGATCTCCTTCGTGCGCTCGGAGATGGACATGATCATCGTGTTCGTGATGCCGATGGCCGCGACCAGAAGCGAGATCGCACCGAGGCCGCCGAGCATCAGCTCGATCTGGCGGGTCTGCTTGTTGAGCTCGTCGCGCATGCTCTGCATAGAATACGTACTGTAGCCCAAGTCCTTGATGGACTGCTCCACATCCGACACGGCGTCGAGGCTCTCAGCCTTGACGTTGATGCTTGAATACTCGAACTTCGTGTCGGTCTTGCCGGTCAGGTCCTGAATAAGAGCTTTGAGCGCATTGATGTCCATCATCACGCCGTCGCTCGTCTCATAGCCCTTGCCTTGATCCTCCTTCATCACACCGACGACCTTGAGTTCAACCTCATAGGGGGTAGGTTCGGTGCCTGTACCGTCGTCATACGGCGTGAGTACCATGGTGATGCTCGTCTTGAGCGGGTCGAAAAACGGGTCGGGAACATTTTCGGTATCAATATTTCCGTTCTCATCCCAGACGTAACGGCTCACATAGTTTCGCCCGTCCGGCATCAGCGTATCGGTGAAGTTATAGGCAAAATACTGGCCCACGACCACCTCGTCGCTGTTTTCGGGATACCGCCCGTCCACCAGCTCAAAGCCCATGTCCTCAAGGGCGCTCGAGTCAATGCCGACAAAATTGACCCAGTCGGCCGTGTAGCGGCCGTTGACGCCCGCTTTGAAGCCTACATTATATCCGTCGAGACTTGCCTTGGGCATGACGGCCTTGACGCCCGCGATCTCGTGGAAGCTCTCGACCGCCTTGTCGTCAAGCTTGCTCTCCGTCTGCGTGCCGGTGCTCTGGTTGTAGCCGCGGTAGACCTCGATGATGGAGAGGTCTCCCATATTTTTGAGCATCTGGTCGTAGGACTCCTGCATGCCCGCGCCGATGGAGACCATCACGATGATGGACGTGCAGCCGATGAACACGCCCAGCACCGTCAGGATCGTGCGTCCTTTGCGCCGTGACAGGCTGTCAAAGCACATTTTCAGGATGTCTGCGAATCTCATTTTTTCTGCTCCTCAGCACCCGTGGCCGCAGTCTCTTTGCTTTCAGCCGCCGCGGCTTCCGCTGCCTCCTGCTTCTCCTCGGCGAGCTCCTCTTCGTCCCACTTGTCCCAGAGCGCCTGCTCGGCCTTCTGCTTGGCTTTCTTCTTGCGGATGCGCAGCACGATGAGAAGGACGATAAGCGCGGCGACTACCGCGATGATGACGTACTTCCACGGGAAGGTGCTTGCCGGCTCCGGGTCGATCATGCCGGGGTCGTCCATGCCGGGGTCGGTCGGCTCATAGGCCATGGCTTCGACCGTCGCTTCAAAGACGCGCTCTTTCGTGTTGCCGTTGGAATCCTCGTAGGTGATGACGATCTTGACCTGATTCTCGCCCTCCAGCTGCGGGGTCACGGCAAAGGCGATGGTGCCGTTCTTGCCGCCGTCGATCGTGCCGACGCGCTGATAAGGCGTGGGGGAATCAATGTCACCGGAGATGGTCGCCTCAACGTTGTTGATGGCGCTCTTGCCCTTGTTGACATAATCGATGGTCAGGCTCGTCTCCTCGCCGACGTAGCCGGTGTAGGAGGTCTTGGGCTCGCTGAGCTCAAAGCGGTCGGGCTGGTAGAGGGGCACGCTCAGCGACAGCGTGGCGTTTCCCGACTTTCTTGCGTTCTGGTCGACGTATTCATAGGTCACGTCGATCTTGACGTCCTGTGCGCTGGCGCTGATGAGCTGCGCGGCCTTCATCGGCACGGTGACGGTCTTGCTGCCGCTCGCGGCAACAGATTCAAAGTAGAACGTGTTCGTCGAGCCGTTGAGCATCAGGTCCTGACCACCGGTGACGGTGACCATGACGTTTTCGATCTTGATGGTCTTGCTGGTGTTCGTGAACGAGAAGCTCAGGTTCGTGCTTGAGCCTGCCGCAACGGACGAACCGCCGTAGTTGTACTTCGAGAGAATGACGATGGGCGTGGGGCTCGCAATGGTCTCCTCGTCCTTCGTATCCTTGGTGACGGTGGAGAGAACGTTCACGCTGCCGCTGGCGCTGCCGCCGGTGAGCTGCGTGCCGTTGTCATAGTAGAACGACAGGCTCGCGTCGATCGTCTGCATCTGGGACTCGATCTTGTTGGGCGCCTTGACCGTCACAGTGACGGCCGTGTCGCGGCCCGCGCGGATATCGTCGAGCATGTAGTCCTGGCTGCCCATGATGAGAAGCGATCCGGAGGATTTGAGCGTCAGGATAGGGTCGCGCATGGCGGTCGTGCCGGCGTTCTGGATGTAAACGGTGATGGTCTTCGTCTCGCCCGCGGCAATAGACGTGCTCGTGCCGTCGGAGTTGAAGACGGCACGCGGCTCGGGAATCGTTTCCGGCGTCGGCTCGGGCTCCGGCTTCGGCTCGGTGTAGGGCACGCACTCGCGCACCGGGACGGTGTTGCCGTCCTGATAGCCGCCGCCGTTGCCTTCATAATAAATTGTAAAGGCAAGCTGCTTGCCGCTGTCGCCGGTGTAGGTCAGGCCGGTGAACGTAACGGTATATTCGCCGTTCTGTCCGCTTGCAACAGCGCTCGCCGTGCCGTCCTGAAAGCTGTCAAGGCCGCGCACGACGCGGATCGAATCGTTGCTGCCGTCCGTGCGGGATAAGTAGACCGTGATATCCACCGTATCGCCGGTGTAAATGCTGCTTCTGCTGGCCCGGTAGCCGGTGATCAGAAAGCTGGTTCCCGTCCGTGCCGTCGTGCCTTCGCCCGTCGCTTTGGCGACATTCACAGGCAGCAGCGCTGCGCACAGCACAAAGGCAAGGCAGAGCGAGAGCAGGGATCTTGAGATGCGTTTCATGTTCGATTTCCTCCGTTATTCGATATAAGGTGCGGCGTCGATCTCCGCCTTGACCTGATTTTCTACGTTGCTGACGATCCTGCCGTCGATGAGCGTGACGATGCGGTCGGCATACTCGGTCATCTCCGGATCGTGGGAGACGAGCACGATCGTCTGGTGGAAGCGCTTGGCAAAGCCGCGGATCATGTGCATGACCTCTTTCGTCGTCTTCGAGTCGAGGTTGCCGGTCGGCTCGTCGGCGAACACGACCTCGGGGCGCGTGACGAACGCGCGTGCGATGCCCACGCGCTGCTGCTGTCCGCCGGACATCTGGTTCGGAAAGTGGTCCATGCGGTCCTTCAGTCCCACGCGGCAGAGCATTTTCTTCGCCTCCAGCAGCCGCACATCCGGGTCGATGCCCTTGAACATCAGCGGCATGGCCACGTTTTCCGCCGCCGTCAGCTCCGGCAGCAGGTTGTAGGACTGGAAGACGAAGCCGATGTGCTTCTGCCGAAAGGCCGCGAGTTGATTTTCGTTGAGCTGTGAGATCGGCACGCCGCCGATGCGCACCACGCCGCGCGTGGGCTTTTCGAGTCCCGCCAGCTGGTTGAGCAGCGTCGATTTGCCGCTGCCGGACGTGCCGAAGATGCAGCACACCTCGCCCCGCGGGATGTCGAGGTCAATATTGTGCAGTGCGACCACGTGCTCCTGCCCCATCATGTACACCTTTCGGAGCTTTCGCACCGAAATGACGGGCTTCTGGTCATTTGCCATCGCAGTTTCTCCTCAATTTTAATCTTGGGTCCATTATAATCTCATCTTATGAGGAAGTCGTTACAATCAGGCGCGATTTGGTTACAAATTATTTAAGAGTTCCTTAATTCTCGCACCGAGCCTCTTTCCTGTATTATTTAGACGGAATTTATCGAAAAATGTTTCATCCTTTTTGAAAAAAACGGCGGACTTTTTTGAAGTCCGCCGTTTTTTAAGTTCATGCCGTTTTAGTTCAGCGGCACGTCGGGCACGACGTAGACCGTCATCTCTTCGCCATTTGTGTCGATGGACACAGTGTCGTCGATGGGCTGCGTCAGCGCCGCGTCCGCATAGAGCGTGCAACCGCTGCGGCAACAGATGTTGACATACGTCCCCCTCGCCACATGGTATTCATTCACCCACCAGTCTTCGCCCCCTTCTTCCGCAGGGAGGCAGACCGTCAGCAGGCAGGCGGGTCTCGTGTCGTCCGTCGCGTACACGACATCGTTCAGAAGGTAGCGGCCTGACTTGTAGGGTTCTTGATTGTAGGGCTCGTTGTAGCTCCAGTTGTAGAGCGTCGTGCCCATCTCCGTCGCGCCGCCCTCGCCGTCCTCGATGTAGTCGGTCACGGACATGGCGAGCAGCTCTCCCGTCTCGGGATCGGCGTAGTAGAGGGTGGTATAGTAGTAGCCGCCGGCGTCTTTAAAGCGCGTGGTGGTCGAGAGCAGCACCGCGCCGTCCTGCTCGCTGCGCTCGTCGAGCGTTTCCTCGGCGTTTTTGGCGGCGGGATCGGCGCACTGCGGCAGTATGTCAAGGAGATACTCCGTCCCCTCGCCCGGAATGGGATAGATGTTCAGGCTTGCGTTATCGTCGCTCGCCATGCGCGTGGCGTACAGTCTGCCACACCCCTCGCTCCACAGCTCATCCTCGCCCGGGCCGCTGTTGGCGGTATAGCTGTAGTGCGAGGACATGAGGATCGTGCTGTCGCCCCCGTCCGTGTACTGCAATCTCGCGGTGTAGGCCACCTCGCCGTCCCGGTCGGTGCCCTGAATGTTCACGGTCACGGCGTCGTACTTTGCAAGCAGCATGCACGGATCGTTGACCTCGCGCAGTGTTTCGAGCGTCACGTCCATCGGCGTGTCATCCTTGCCGCCGTTCCCATCGTCCTTGCCGCCCTGCATGCCGCAGCCCGCGAGCAGACTCATCACGCAAAGCGCGCCAATGCCTGCTTTCTTCCAGTTTTTCACCTTGGTTTCCTCCTTATTTGGGTGCGGACTCACGCCCGCGTTTCAAATTCTTTTAACGGTTTTCTTCCAGCGGCACGATATAGACCGTTGCGCTCTCGCCGCTCGTGTCGACGCCGTCGTAGAAGTCGATGGGCTTGGTCAGCTCCCTGTCCGCATAAAGTGCGAGATCCGCACTGTCGAGGAAGAGGATGCGCGTGCCATGCGCCACGCGGATCTCGCTGACGCTCCAGCCGTTCTCCCAGACGTCCCAGCCCTTCTCCGAGCCCGGCGCGGGATAGAAGTACGTCAGATCGCAGACGTCCTCCTTGCTGTCCGTCGAAAACAGAACCTCGTTCATCACATTGCGCTCTGCCTGATAGGGCTCGTCGTAGCTCCAGCGGTAGAGCGTCGTATGCAGCTTGGATACCTCGCCGCTTTCCTTTTTAATGTAGTCCGTCACTGACGCCTCCAGCACCTCATTCGTCGCAGGGTCAACGCGGTAGTGCACCGTGTAATAATCTCCATCGGAAGCCAGATAACGCGCGGTAACAGAGAGCAGCAGCTCGCCGTCCTGCTCGCTGCAGCTGTCGACCGTCTGCTCCACATCCTCTTCCAAAGCAGGGCATCGGGGGATCATGTCGAGAACGTACTGCTCATACTTTCCCTCAAGGTAAATGCTCAGGCTTAGGTCCTCGGTGCTGTCGCTTTCCATACGCGCAGCATCCATCGTTCCGTTCGCCTCGCTCCACAGTTCGCTCTTGCCGCTGGTGCTGTTTTCGGTGTACCGGCAATGATACCAGGCCAGCACATCCTCCACACCACGGGTGTACTGAAACTTCGCCGTATACGTCACGGCGTCATTCTGGTCGCTCTCCTGCACGGTCACGGTCACAGCGCCGTGCTTTTCGAGCAGGGATCGCGGATCATTCGCGGCACGGATCTGCTCGAGCGTGATCTGCGGCTCATCGGCGCTGTCGTCATCACTCAGCCCGTAGTCGCCTCCGCAGCCTGCGAGCAGCAGCGCGGCAGCAAGTGCGAGGGCACTCATTAGTCCCCAGCGGTTCATTTTGTTTCTCCTCTCATCGTCTTCTTTCCATCTTGATTATGCGGAGCTTTTTTCGTTCCGTACATTCTCTTAGACGAGAAATTTCTCAAAAAGTTTCACCCTTATGATTTTTTTAAGAAACTTTTTTCTCCTGCGAGCGGGCTCTTGCATTTTCCGCCGCCGCGGCATACAATGAGGACATATTTCACCCGGGAGGGCGTTTTTATGAACTATATCGGCATCGACCTCGGCGGCACAAACATCAAGGGCGCACTCGTGAGTGCGAAGGGCGAGATCTTAAAGGAGCATTCTATCCCGACGCGCGTCGATCTCGGCCCCGAGGCGGTCGCGGGACGCATCGGTCAGGTCATCGCGCAGCTCTCTATCGGCGAGGACACCGTCGGCGGCGTGGGCGTCGGCTGCCCCGGCACGGTGGACGACGCGAGCGGCATCGTGCGCTTTGCGGCGAACCTGAATTTTGTGAACTTCGACCTGCGAAGCGCGCTGCGCGCGCATACTGCGCTTCCCATCCACCTCGGCAACGACGCAAACGCCGCGGCGCTGGGCGAGGCGCTGTTCGGCTGCGGCCGCGGCGCGGAGAGCACCATCGTCGTCACGCTCGGCACGGGCGTCGGCGGCGGCGTGGTGCTCGGCGGCAAGCTCCTGACAGGCTACACGGGCGCGGCGAGCGAGATCGGCCACATGGTCATCGCGGAAAACGGCGAAGAGTGCACCTGCGGCAGCCGCGGATGCTTCGAGGCCTACTCCTCCGCCACGGCGCTGATCCGCGACACGAAGCGCACCATGGCCGCGCACCCCGAGAGCCTGCTGCACGCGATTGCCGCGGAGCAGAGCGGTGTCGACGGCCGCACAGCGTTTCTCGCCAAGGAGCGCGGCGACGAGGCGGGCGCGCAGGTCGTGGAGGACTACATCGAGCATCTGACCTGCGGGCTCACAAATCTTGTCAACATTTTCTTCCCCGAAGTGCTGGCCCTCTCGGGCGGCGTAGCAAATCAGGGCGACGCGCTGCTCCTGCCGCTGCGCGAAAGGGTACGCGAGCGTTCGTTTGGCTCGCGCTATGCCGTCTCGCACACGCGCATCGAGCTCTGCACGCTCGGCTACCGCGCGGGCGTGATCGGCGCGGCGATGCTCGCGCGCGAGTGAGCGTAAAATAGCGCAAGATATGATAAGGCCCTCCGCATTTCTGCGGGGGGCCTTTTTTACCGGTAGCCGTCGGGCTCGGCCGAGCCTTCGATCAAAAACTGCACCTCGTCCACGCCGCCGAGCGACAAAATGGACTGCTCGAGCGCGCTCAGCATCAAATCGCGCTCCGCCTCGTTCTCCGGCAGTGAGACGTTAGCCGGGAGATTCAGATAGCACACGCCGTTTTCGATGCGAGAGGAGATGACCGCAAAGTCCTCCGGCAGGAGCGAGACGAGCGAATCGTCCTCCGGCCCCTGCGCGAGCGCTTCGAGCAGCGCGTTCACGCGCGTCTGGCCCTCGTAGAGCGCGAGCGTCTGCTGCTCGGCGCGCAGCTCGCCTGTCTTGCTGTCGAGGAAATAAAGTGACACGGTGATCGGCCGCAGGCCACTCTCACGCGAGGAAAGCAGCGTATCCGCCGAGAGCAGCACTTGCGTCTCGCGGTACGGCAGCTCGCGCCCGTCCGCCGTGATGCTCACAGCGTTCACATTCGGCAGCTGCGTCAGCGTCAGCGTGATGCAGTAGTCAGCGAGCGACAGGTCGATGCCCGTCAGGCGCGCATACTGTGCGCTCAAGTCGATCTGCGCGCGGCGGCCCGACACCTTGAGCGACTTGAGCGCCGTTCCCTCCGGGATGGGCGACGAGAGCGACGGCTCGTCGGGCCCTGCGAGCAGCGCCTCCATCAGCGCGCGGACACAGTCTTCGGTCTCCATCGCGCCGTCGAGCGTCAGACGCTTTTCCTGCGTGCGGATGGCGTCGCCGCCGCCCGCGGAGTTGGGATCGCTGAGAAAATAGAGCTCGTAGCCGTTCTCGTCCATCTCCTGCGCGTGCTGGGCCGCGCAGGCGCAGAGAAGCGAAAGCAGGAGGACCAATGCCGCAGTCAGGGAAAGACGTCTTCTCATGTCTCATCCCCTCCCTCTTCGCAGCGCGGCAGGCGCACGGTAAACACCGTGCCGCCGCCCTCGCGGGCGCGGACCTCGATGCTGCCGCCGCGGCGGCGCGCCGTGTCGGCGGCGATGGAAAGGCCAAGGCCTGTACCGCCCGCGGCGCGCGAGCGCATCTTGTCCACGCGGTAGAAGCGGTCGAAAATGCGGGGCATGTCCCCCTCCGGAATGCCGATGCCATTGTCGCTGACAGTGAGAAGGCAGTCCTTTTCATCCCCCGCGAGCAGCAGCTTCACAAAGCCGCCGGGGCGGTTATACTTGATGGCGTTTTCCGTCAGATTGTAGATGATTTCGTGAATTTCATCCTCACTCGCGAGGGTCTGTCCCTCGCGGCGAATTTCATAGGAGAGGTCGACCTGCTTTTCCTCGGCCACAAGGCGCAGCATGCGCACCACGCGCGCCATCACGGACGAGAGGTCGACGCGCTGCGCCTCGGGCAGCATGCCGCTGTCCAGACGCGTCAATCGCAGCAGATTTTCCGTGATGCGCGCCAGGCGCTCGGACTCCTGCTCGATATCACCGACAAATTCGCGCACGGTCTGCGCGTCCATGTTCTCCGTCTGCAAAATGGAGTCGGACAGAAGCCTGATACCCGCCAGCGGCGTTTTGAGCTCGTGGCTCGCGTCCGACACGAAGCGGCGGCGAGCGTCCTCCGTCGTTTGCAACCGGTCAGCCATGTCGTTGAACTCGGCGGCGAGCTCGCTGATCTCGTCGTGCCCGCCGACCTCGGCGCGGTGGCTGTACGAGCCCTCGCGCATCTTGCGGATGGCGTCGGTCAGTACGCCGAAGCGCCGCGTCAGCACACGGGATAAGAGTACGCTGATCCCGCCGGCGAACACCAGCACGACCGCCGAAATCGTCAGGAGATTGCGCTGCAGGGACAGCAGCAGCTCCGCTTGCTCGGTATCGTATTCGTAGGCATACACCGCACCGATGGTCTGGCTGTGGTAGATGACCGGCGAGGCCGCGCGGCTTTTGAACGCCTTGTCCGAAAATTCGGTGTAAAAGACGTCTTCTCCGCGAAGCGCCTGCACAAGCTCTGTATAAAAGGCGTAGCGGCCGATCGCGCCGTCGGTTTCGCGCGTGTCGTACAGCACGCGGCCCGAGGAGTCCGTCACAAGCACGCGGGAGATCCCCGTCTCCTCCACGAGCGTCATCGCACCCGCGACGTTTTCCTCGCTCAGCTCTTCAAGGCCCGAAAGCGCCGTCACCATCACCGAGACGCTGCCCTGCAGCGAGCTCTGCTTAGAGCGGAACGTCAGGTTTTCCGACGTGATGAGCGGATACGTGTTCAGCAGGATCAGCACCGCCAGAATGATGGCGATATAGCTGAAGCTGAATTTTCGCTGCAGGCTCGCATGCATCTGCACGGCGCTGCCCCCCTTCTCTTTCTTTTAGTGGGAAATCAGTCCTTCAAGTAGTACCCCACGCCCCATTTGGTCAGGATGTGCTGCGGCGCGGCGGGGTTTTCCTCGAGCTTTTCGCGAAGCCGCCGGATGTGCACATCCACCGTGCGGTAGTCGCCCGCGTAGGTGTAGCCCCAGACGAGGTCCATCAGATTTTCGCGCGAGTAAACGCGGCGCGGATTCTTGACAAGAAGCTCGATGAGGTCGTATTCCTTGGCCGTGAGCTCGATGATCTCGCCGTTTTTGACGGCGACGCGCTGCTCGGGGTCGAGCGTGATGCCGCCCGCGGTCAACAGGAGCGTTTCAGGCTGCTTTTGCTGCGGTGCGGCGTTCGCGCGGCGCAGCAGCGCGCGGATGCGCGCTTTGAGCTCTAAGATGTTGAACGGCTTTGTGATATAGTCGTCCGCGCCGGACTCAAGGCCGATGATCTTGTCGGCGTCCTCGCTGCGGGCGGTCAGCATGATGATGGGCACATTGGAAAATTCGCGGATGCGCATGCAGGCCGTCAGCCCGTCCACCTGCGGCATCATCAGATCGAGGATGATGAGGTCAAACCCGCCGCTTTTCGCCATGTCGATGGCGGTCGCGCCGTCGTAGGCGGTCTCGACCGTGTAGCCCTCGTTTTCCAGATTGAATTTCATGCCCTTGACGAGAAGCTGCTCGTCGTCAACCACCAGAATTTTCATTGCCATCCTCCTCCGTGAATGTGATCTCCGCGCGGAATCCCTCGAGTTTCGCCTCTCCGATGCCCTTGACGTTCAAAAGGTCCTCCGCCGCCGTAAAATCGCCGTGCTCTGCGCGGTAGTCGATGATCGCCTGCGCGAGCGACGGGCCGATGCCCGTCAGCGTTTCAAGCTCCTCCGCCGTCGCGGTATTGACGTTCACAAGCGTCACAACGCGCGTGGGCGCGGTGATCTCGTTGGTCTTGTCCTGCGTCGTCACGGTGTAATTCCCGTGCGAGGCACCCTCGTAGGCCGTTTTGTGCAGAAAAACGAGCGAAACGGCGAACAGCACCGTCAGCGCGGCGAGCACAAGGTAGACGCCGCTGACTTTGGTTTTCTTTTCTTGCTTTTCCACGGTTGCGCTCGCCTGCCTTTTTTGCTATACTGATGTCGAAGCGTGCCGAACGGCGCGCTCCTCTTCACTGTATTCTATTTGATTGTATCATACAACGAGGTATATTTCCATGAAAAAACGCCGCTTGTTTTCACTTTTTTTATCTTTTGCGCTCCTGCTCCCGCTCTTTTCGCTCACGAGCGCTGACGCCTATGAGGACTTCACACTCGACGCGAAGGCCGGCCTTCTCATTGAGGCCGACACGGGCGAAATTCTCTATGAGAAAAACGCCCATCAGGAGAACTTCCCCGCGTCGCTCACAAAGGTGATGGTCGCGCTGCTGGTGTTTGAAGCCATCGACGAGGGCAAGATCGCGCTGACCGACTCCGTCACCGCGACGGAATCGGCGTTCGAGGGGCTGTCCAGCGACGGCAGCACGGCGAACATCGTCCCCGGCGAAACGATGACGGTCGAGCAGCTGCTCAACTGCATGCTCATCGTCTCGGCGAACGAGGCGTGCAACATTTTGGGCGAAACGCTCTACGGCTCGGTCGACGCCTTTGTCGCGCGCATGAACGAGCGCGCGGCGGAGCTTGGCTGCGAGCACACGCACTTCGCCAACGCCACGGGTCTTCACAACTCCCAGCACTACACGACCGCGTGGGACCTCTACCTCATCACGCGCGAGGCGCTGAAGCACGATAAATTCATGGAGATCTGCAACTCCAAGAGCTACACCGTGCCCGCCACGAACATGACCGACAAGCCGCGTGAGCTGCATTCGACGAACTTTCTCATCTCCAACTGGCGCGCCCGCGGTTATGTGTACCGCGACGCGCAGGGCATCAAGACCGGCTCGACACCCGAGGCGGGCTACTGCCTCATTTCGTCCGCCCTGCGCGGCAGCCGCCACATGATCAGCGTGGTGCTGGGCGCAGAGCGCGTGACGCTCGAGGACGGTGTGACCATCCAGACGCGCAGCTTCTCCGAAACGTCGCGCATGTTCGACTGGGGCTTTGACAACTTTGTCCTCCGCGACATTCTCTCCTCCTCTGACCTTGTGCAGGAGGTGCCCGTCGCGCTTTCGAGCGAGGCGAGCTACGTTTCGACCCACGCGGCGGAGGATATCTCCTGTCTTCTGCCCGACAACGTCGAGCCCGACATGCTTGAGCGCACCGTGACGCTCACGAACGACACGGTCGACGCGCCCGTTTCCGCGGGCGACGTGCTCGGCAAGCTGACGCTCTCCTACAATGGTAAGGTCTACGCCGAGACGGACCTCTTGGCGCTGAACGATGTATCGGCCTCGTGGTTCCTGACGGCGCAGCGCAGAGTGTCTGACTTTTTCGCAAAGCCGCTCGTCCGCATTCTGTTGATCGTGGTCGTACTGCTGATCGTCGCGCTCGTCGTCTATGTGACGATGTTCTCCCGCCGCCGTCGCTACGGCCACCGCCGCCGCGGCGCGGCACACGGCGGCTACCACGGGCGGAGAAGAAGATTCTAAGTACTTCAAAAAGCGGTAAAGCCGCTTTTTTGAGGAAGGCCACACTCCGCTTTGTGCCTTGCCGCCGCTGGCGGCTGCGACACGCGCGGAGCGAGAGGTGTCGATCGCCACGCGCTGGTCGCGGCGATCGACGATCAAAATTCTTTGCGTCTGCGAACGCAAAAGCAAAAATGAAGGGACGCGAAAGCGCCCCTTTTTAGTTGAGTGTGATCACGTTGTCCCCCTGCGGGAACTCCACGAAGCGGATGGAGTAGATGTCGGCGGTGATGTAGGCGCTGCGGCCGGGGTGGAACAGCGTGATATAGTCGTTTCCGACCTCCTGTAGCGTACCGACCGCCACGACCGTGTTCTGCGAACCGACGAGGAAGCTCACGATGACTGCGCGGCCGATGTTGCGCGCGAGCATCCCCTTCCACGAATTGTAGGCCATCTTGTCGACGGTCTGCGACTCTTCGATCTTGTCGGGCGTGGGCTGGAACTGCCCGCTCGCGCCGCCCTGCGGCACGAGCGACATGCCCCCCGCCCCCGACGATCCTCCAAGCATTTCCTCATAGCTCTGGCTCGCGTTGTTGTTACTGTTGTTATTACTGCTATTATTGCTGCTATTATTGCTGTTGCCGCTCTGCTGCGCGCTCGCCATGGCGGGCACGGCAGCCATCTGCTCATAAAGGCACGGCATGCTTTTTCCCATCTGGATCATAAAAACGTCCTCTCCCTTTCCCGTTGCTGCTGATTTGTTTTTCTCAGGTGTCGTAATACGCGGCGGTGGGGTTATAAAAACAGTGGTCGCCGATACGCATGACGAACGTCCCCACATTTGAAGGAAAATTCGCGCGGCAGGACGGCGAAAACGGGTTAAAGAACCACAGCGCCGTTCCAAGGCCGTTCAATCGGTTGCCCGCGATGGCCCAGTCCGCGATCTCGTAATGGATATCGGTCGGGCGCATGTTGTAGATGTTCTGCGGGTTGTAGCTGCCGCGCTCGGTCTCGCTCGCGCAGACGAACTGCCCCGGCTGAAAGATGATATTGCGGATGCTGCCCTGCCCCACGCGCGCGTATTCGCCGCCCGTCGAGCGCACGCGGTTCATCACGACGCTCGCCACGGCTTTCATCCCATTCTCGCCCTCGCCGCCCGCCTCGCACTCAATGAGGCGCGCGAGCAGCTCCCTGTCGGAATAGGCCATGTCGATCTCCTCCCCCATTTTTTCTTCCCCGACAGTCTATGCGACTCCTGTGCGCATGGAAACCGAGACGCGCAAAAAAAGCACCGAAAGCCGTTTTGCTTTCGGTGCTTTCGCTTTGTTCAGTTTTCCTCGTCCGGCGGCGGAAGCTCTTCCGCTTCCGGCGGCGTCGCGCCGTAGGCGCCCTTCATCTTGAGCTCCTGCCACTGCTCTTTCGTGATAAGCAGCTGGCGGGGCTTCGAGCCCTCGAACGGGCCCACGATGCCGCGCGTCTCCATCTCGTCGACGATGCGCGCCGCGCGCGAATAGCCGAGCTTTAGTCTTCTCTGGAGCATCGAAACGGACGCCTGACCGGTCTCCATGACCACGTCGATCGCGGCGGGGAGCAGCTCGTCCGCCTCGTCGGCGGCGTTCTGCTCGGGTGCGGCATTGCCGCCTCCCTTGGCGTTGCCCTTCTCCTTTTCGGCGACGGCGGCGTTGATCTTGTCGATGACGGATTCGTCGTAGTCCGTCTCGCCGTTTTCCTTGACGAAGTTGACCACGCGCTCGATCTCCTCGCTCGAGATGAAGCAGCCCTGCACGCGTTTGGGCTTGCCTTCGCCCAGCGGGGCATAGAGCATATCGCCGCGGCCGACGAGCTTTTCCGCGCCCGCGGTGTCGAGGATGATGCGCGATTCCATCGCGGAAGCGACCGCGAACGCGATGCGGCTCGGGATGTTGGCCTTCATCAGGCCCGTGATGACGTCCGCGGACGGACGCTGCGTCGCGATGACGAGATGCATGCCCGCGGCGCGGCCCATCTGCGCTACGCGGCAGATCGACTCTTCGACCTCCTTCGCCGCGACGAGCATCAAGTCGGCCAGCTCGTCGATGACGACAACGACGCTCGGCAGCTTTTTGAGCGTTTCGTCCGTCTCCGCCACCTTATTATAGGAGGCAAGGTCCTTGACGTTATGCTCGGAGAACATCTTGTAGCGCTTCATCATCTCGTACACGGCCCATTGCAGCGCGCCCGCAGCCTTTTTCGGGTCGGTGACGACGGGGATGAGCAGGTGCGGGATGCCGTTGTAGGGCGCAAGCTCGACCATCTTCGGGTCGACCATGATAAAGCGCACCTCTTCGGGCGTTGACTTATAGAGCATCGAGACGATCAGCGAGTTCGTGCACACGGACTTACCGGAGCCTGTCGTACCGGCGATGAGCACGTGCGGAAGCTTCGAGATATTCCCGACGATGTTCTTGCCGCTGATGTCCTTGCCAACGGCGAAGGCCGTGGTGGAAGGATGGGTGGTGAACTCCGTGGATTCGAGCACCGTGCGGATGCTGACGGGCGAAACGAGCTTGTTCGGCACCTCGACACCCACGACGGAGATCTTGTCGGGGATGGGCGCGATGCGCACGCCGCTCGCGCCCAGCGCAAGGGCGATATCGTCCTGCAAATTTGTGATCTTCGAGAGCTTCACGCCCTGACTGAGCGTGAACTCATAGCGCGTGACCGACGGGCCGCGCACCACCTCGCCCGGCTGGGCGTCCACGCCGAAGCTCGTGAGCGTCTGCGCCAAGCGGCGGGAGTTGTTGCGCAGCTCCGCGCCCGCCTCAGCGGCGTTCGTCACGCTGCCCTCTTTTAAGAGCGTGATGGGCGGATACTGATATGCAGGCGGCTGGGGCTGCGCGTCGCTGCCCTCGATCTCGCGCGTGACCTCCTCGCGCGCGGCATCGACCTCGGCGCGGCGGAGCTTGTCCTCCTGCTTGTCGGTCAGCACGGCGGGAACCGTCGTTGCTGCTGCGGCTGCGGCGACGGGTGCGCTCTGCACGCTCGGCGTGGGCACGGCAAACGGCGTGTGCATCACAGGTGCGGGTGCCGGGACGACCGGCGTGGGCGCGCTCGACGCTGTATCAAACGGCGGCAGGTCGAAGTCATCGGCCTCCACCGTCACAGGCTTAACGGGTGCGGACGGCGCGGCGGCAGGCGAAACGGGTGCAGCGATCTTTGTCTCCGCGGCACTTCCGCCCGCTAACAGCTCATCGGGGCTCTTGATATTATCGGACTTCTTGCGGAAGAAGCCGCCCGTGGGATTTTTCCTGATGACGCGCTCCTCGCCGTCGAGCGGAATGTCGATGGCGGCGTCCGGCGTGTGGACCGGCGCACTGCGGCGCGGCACATGGGTGCGCTGCGGCGGAAGGTCCTCTTCCTCCACTGGCTCATAGGGCACGCGCTCGTGCGAGCGCACGGCCTCGATCACGGCGGCAGGCGTCAAGCGGAACGCCATCATCAAAAACGCGACGAACAGCACAACGAGCAGGACCATCGCCAGCACCTTTTTCACCAGCAGCACCAGCATGATCGCAAGCGATGCAGACACCGCGCCGCCGGACTCGAGCGCGTTGCCGCTCGTCCACAGAAGCTTCAAGATGCCATCCATGTTGACATACTTCTCTTTGCAGAGGGCGATGTGCATGATCGCGCCGAACACGACCGGCAGCAGCGCCGTGCCGACAAGGCAGGACGCGACGTTCCGCCCACGGTGGAAGAGCAGAATGTAGCTCCCCAGCAGCAGTGCGGGCGCGACGAGGTAATAACCCCAGCCAAAGAGCGACCGGCACAGCTTCGCCGGCTGATCGAGCAGCCACGCGCCCGACTGGAAATAGCTAAAGCCCAGGCACAGCGCCAGCACCAGCAGGATTGCGCCCGCGACCTCGCGGCGGATGGGGCGCTTTTGATTCTTCTTCGCCGTGCGCTTGCCGGAAGACGAGGAGCGGGACGAACCCGTCGTTTTCTTTTTCGTTGTGGTGGTTTTTTTCTTCTGTTGTGCCATGATTCACCTCAGAATCAAAAATTAGTGCAGGATCGTGAGCACCAGCGTCAGCACGCCGGCGGCCCAGCAGTAATAGGCAAACGCGCCGAAACGGCCCTTGTCGGCAACATAGCGCAGCAGGCGGATGCTCGCATAGCCCGACACCGCCGCGACGACGACACCGACGAGGTACACGGGCACGCTGGAGAAGTCGATGCCCGCGTCGATCGCGTCTTTGAGTGTCAGGATGTTCGCCCCCAACACCGCGGGGATGGAGAGCAGGAATGCAAAGCGCACGGCAAACTTGCGCTCAAAGCCCGTGAAGCAGCCCGCCGTGATCGTCATGCCGGAGCGGGAGATGCCCGGGCACAGCGCGATGGCCTGACCGATACCGACAAGCAGCGCGTCGAGCAGCGTGGCGGTCTTTTCCGTCTTGCGGCCATGGCGCACGCGGTCGCTCGCGAAGAGCAGGATGCCCGTGACGATCAGTGCGCCGCCGATAAAGTACATATTATCACTCAGCTCCGTGAAAAAACGGCGAAACGGCACCATGACGAAAAGCGGCAGCGTGCCCACGATGATGAGCAGGATGAGACGGCGCGCAGGCGGCACGGGGTTCGGCGTGCGATGATGGGCAAGGTCGCCGATGCCGGTGAAAAACTCCACGATCATATCGCGGATATCATCCCAGTAAGCGGCAAACACCGCCACGAGCGTGCCGAGGTGGAGCAGCACGTCGAAAAAGTCGGGCACGTTGCTCGCGCCCTGGATGCTTAGTAAATGCTCCGCGATGGCGAGATGGCCGGAGGACGAGATCGGTAAAAATTCCGCGATCCCCTGCACAAGGCCGAGAACAACGGCGGTCAAAACTGACATAAAAAACAACTCCTTTTGCGTTTTGTTCTGTAATGGCAATATTCTAACAGGATAATTATAGCACAGTTGTTCGCGGAATACCACCCCGAATTGCCGCATCTTCTTTTTCTTTCCTTTTTCGGTGCATCCCTTGCGAACGCAGGGCGAATGTGCTATGATTGACGCGGACTATCAGAAAAGGAGAGATAGAAATGACTTATAACTACCGCACCAAGGGCGTTTGCTCCAAGGAAATGCACATTGAGCTGAACGACGACCACACCATCAAGAGCGTAGAGGTCATCGGCGGCTGCAACGGCAACCTTCAGGGCATTTCGCGCCTGGTCGAAGGCATGAAGGCCGAGGATGCCATCGCGCGCATGCGCGGCATCCGCTGCGGCTTCAAGAATACCTCCTGCCCCGATCAGCTCGCCATCGCGCTGGGCGAGGCGCTGGCGCAGGACAAGCAGTAAGTCGTCATTTTTTGCCCGCGCGGTGCATCGCACGGGCAAAAAATGCATAAAATCCTGCAAAATGCCGTTTCCCTCTCTGGACAAACGGCGCTAAACTGTGTATACTGTTAAAAAATAAGCATTCAACGCACTATCAACGCAAAACATTTTGCTTTTGCCGGTCTGACGGGGGAACTTCATGGACATTGATATGGATATCAAAGAGCTCGAAGCGTTCGTCTACGTGGTGGAAAACTGCAGCTTTTCCCGCGCCGCGGAGCTGCTGCACCTGACGCAGCCGACCATCAGCTCGCACGTCTCCGCACTGGAGAGAAAACTGAATATCAAGCTCATCGTCCGCACCACGAAGGAGACCTACCCCTCCGACGCGGGCAAGCTCCTCTACAAATACGCCAAGGAGATCCTGCAGGTGCGCGAGAATGCAGCCATCGCGCTGCGCAACTTCTCGCAGGAGATGAAGGGTACGATCTCCATCGCGGCCTCCACGGTGCCCAGCCAGTATTATCTGCCGCACCTTTTGCAGGACTTCCGCGCCCGCTATCCGGACATCACCTTCAATATCCAGATGGAGGACAGTCCCAAGGTCGTGGAGCTCGTCGCCACGCGCAGCGTAGAGATCGGCTTCTGCGGCACGATGGTGGCGAGCCACAAATGCGTCTATCAGGATTTTGCCAACGACCCGATGGTGCTCATCACGCCGAACACCGAAAAGTATCAGGCCTTTGCGGGCAAGCCCTTCCCCATCAAGCAGCTCAAGGAAGAGACGTTCATCAGCCGCGAAAAGGGCAGCGGCACGTATCAGGCGGGCAAGGAACTCTTAAATGAACTCGGCATCGACATCGCCCAGCTGCGCACCGCGGTCGAGATCCGCTCGACCGAGAGCGTCAAGCAGATGGTCAGCGAGGGGCTCGGCGTCGGTCTCATCGCGCAGAGCGCCGCGCAGGACTATGTTCAGTTCGGAAAGCTTCTCGCCTTCCCCTTCCCCGACTCGCGCTTCCGCCGCCAGCTCTATATCGTCAAGCACAAAAACAGCATTTTATCGCCCATTGCGCAGGTGTTTTACGACTATGCGCGCAAAACCAAGGACAAAGCATCCGCCAAATAAGGCGGATGCTTTTTTTACAGGGATCGCACGCTTTTTTGTCCGATTTTTTCGCGAAATTGTCATTTACTTTTTTTCCTCTCTGGTATATGATAATGCAATAGGTCAACGGCTGCGCTGCACCGGTAAAGCAGCAGGCCTTACGGGAGGGAGAGCGATGGACTGCCGCGATTCCGCACTGTTTACAGGTGTGGACGAAGTATCGTGCGAAAATATGCTGCGCTGCTTCAGCGCTTACGAGCAGCGCTTCAGCGCAGGACAGACCATCCTCACCTGCGGGCAGCAGCAGGATATGATCGGCGTGCTGCTCTCGGGCAGCGCGGTGCTTCTGCGCCTGCACGCCGACGGCAACCACACCGTGCTTGAAAGCATGGACGAGGGCAGCGTCTTTGGCGAGGAGCTGGCGTTCACCGGCTTTCGCGACGGCAGCGCGCTCATCGAGTGCCGCGAGGACTGCCGCGTCATCTTCATGCGCTATGATCAGATCACAAAGCGCTGCGAAAACGCCTGCGCCTGCCACAGTCAGGTCGTAACGAACCTCTTCCAACTGCTCTCGAAAAAGTCCCTGCATCTGAGCCGCCGGATCGAGGTGCTCGCCTGCCGCTCCATCCGCGAAAAGCTGCTGTGCTTTTTCGAGCAGCTCGCCGACGAGCACGGCAGCCGGACGTTCCCCCTGCCGTTTTCCCTCAGCATGCTTGCCGACTACATCAGCGCCGACCGCAGCGCCATGATGCGCGAGATGCGCAAGATGCGCGAGGAGGACCTCATCAGCACCGAGGGCCGCAGCGTGACGCTGCTTTAGTTTTTTGCAAGTATTTTTCGTAAATGCAAGTTTTCCTGCATCGTCAGAATTTTGATATTTATTGACGCAAGAAAACTTTCATGATATAAACATAGCATCATTCCATATTCCCGGCGCTGCGTCCAGGAATCCCGCCTGCCGTTCTCCCCGGACGGCACGGCGCTGAATCTCAACAAAAAGGAGAATCATTCATGTATCGCATCGTGAAGAAAGAAGCGCTCAAGCCCACCGTGACCCTCTACGAGATCGAGGCGCCAATGGTGGCAAAGAAGGCCGAGCCCGGCCAGTTCATCATCCTGCGCGTCGATGAAAACGGTGAACGCATCCCCATCACCATCCACGACTTCGACCGTGAGAAGGGCACCGTCACCATCATCGTGCAGACGATCGGCGCCACCACCGAAAAGCTCAGACATAAAGCCGAGGGCGAGTACATTCAGGACTTTGTCGGCCCGCTGGGCCGCCCGACCGAGACCGAAGGCAAGAAGAAGGTCTGCGTCGTGGGCGGCGGCGTCGGCTGCGCCATCGCTTACCCCGTTTTGAAGAAGTTCCACGACTGCGGCGCGGAAGTCCACGCGGTCGTCGGCTTCAAGAATAAGGACCTCGTCATTCTTGAGGACAAGTTCCGCGCGGCGTCCAGCGTTTTGAAGCTGATGACGGACGACGGCTCTTACGGCGAGAAGGGTCTTGTCACCGATGCGCTCAAGGAGCTCATCGACGCGGGCAACCAGTATGACGAGATCTTCGCCATCGGCCCTGCCATCATGATGAAATTCGTGTCCAAGACCACCGAGCCCTACGGCATCCCCACCACCGTTTCCATGAGCCCGATCATGGTCGACGGCACCGGCATGTGCGGCGGCTGCCGCCTCACCGTCGGCGGCGAGACGAAGTTCGCCTGCGTCGACGGCCCGGACTTCGACGGTCACAAGGTCGACTGGGACGAGAGTCTCAAGCGCGGCAAGATGTACTTCGACTGGGAGCGCCACAAATACGAAGAGACCTGCAACCTGTTCAGCAAGGAGGTTCAGTAATATGCCTAACATGAGTCTGAAGAAGAACGAAATGCCCTCGCAGGAGCCCAACGTCCGCAACAAGAACTTCCTGGAGGTCGCGCTCGGCTATACCGAGGAGCAGGCGCTCGATGAAGCGGCCCGCTGCTTAAACTGCAAGAACCATCCCTGCGTTTCCGGCTGCCCGGTGCAGGTCAAGATCCCCGAATTCATCAAGAAGATCACCGAAAAGGACTACGAGGGCGCCTATCAGGTCATCCACGAGACCTCCTCCCTGCCCGCCGTCTGCGGCCGCGTCTGCCCGCAGGAGACGCAGTGCGAATCGAAGTGCATCCGCGGCATCAAGGGCGAGCCTGTCGGCATCGGCCGCCTCGAGCGCTTTGTCGCCGACTGGCACAATGCAAACGTGCAGGAAGCGCCCGCCAAGCCCACGCCCAACGGCCACAAGGTCGCGGTCATCGGCTCCGGCCCCAGCGGCCTCACCTGCGCGGGCGACCTTGCCAAGAAGGGCTACGATGTCACCGTGTTTGAAGCGCTCCACCTTGCCGGCGGCGTGCTGGTCTACGGCATCCCCGAGTTCAGACTTCCCAAGGCCATCGTGCAGAAGGAAGTCGACGGTCTGAAGGCCCTCGGTGTCAAGGTCGAGACGAACATGGTCATCGGCCGCGTCGTGTCCATTGACGAGTTGATGAGCGAGTACGGCTTCGAGGCCGTGTTCATCGGCTCCGGCGCGGGTCTTCCGATGTTCATGCACATCCCCGGCGAGAACCTCTGCGGCGTTTACTCCGCCAACGAGTTCCTGACCCGTATCAACCTGATGAAGGCTTATAAGGACGGCTCCGACACGCCCATCATGCCGCTTCAGGGCAAGAAAGTCGCTGTCGTCGGCGGCGGCAACGTCGCCATGGACGCCGCGCGCTGCTCCAAGCGCCTGGGCGCGGACGTGTACGTCGTCTACCGCCGCGGCATGGAAGAGCTCCCCGCCCGTCACGAAGAGGTCGAGCATGCCATCGAAGAGGGCATCGTCTTCAAGACGCTCAATAACCCCGTCAAGATCAACGGCGACGAGAAGGGCTATGTCTCCTCCATGACCTGCGTGGAGATGGAGCTGGGCGAGCCTGACGCCTCCGGCCGCCGCCGCCCGATCGAAAAGGTCGGCAGCGAACACGATCTGCCGGTCGACTGCGTCATCATGTCGCTCGGCACCACGCCGAACCCGCTCATCAAGAACACCACTCCGGGTCTTGAGGTCAACCGCAAGGGCGGCATCGTCGTGAACGAGGCCGGTCTCACCTCTCATCAGAACGTCTACGCCGGCGGCGACGCCGTCACGGGCGCTGCCACCGTCATCCTCGCCATGGGCGCCGGCAAGCTCGGCGCGAAGAGCATCGACGAGGCACTGAGCAAATAATTTTCGTCAGCGAAAGCGCGCAGAAGCGTACTTCTGCGCGTTTTCTCAATACCATTTCTCACGAAGGGAGAACTATTATGAATCTTTGGCATGATATTGCACCGGCGCGCGTGCGCCCTGAGGACTTTTTCGCGGTCATCGAGATCGAGAAGGGCTCGAAAAACAAGTACGAGATGGATAAAGAGACCGGCGCGCTGCGTCTCGACCGAATTCTCTACACCTCGACTCACTATCCCGCCAACTACGGCTTCATCCCCCGCACCTGGGCGGACGACGGCGACCCGCTGGACGTTCTGGTTCTCTGCTCTGAATGCATCCGCCCGCTGAGCCTCGTGGAGTGCTACCCCATCGGCGTTATTTCGATGGAGGACAGCGGCAGTCTCGATGAAAAGATCATTGCCATTCCCTTCCAGGATCCGACCTACAACACCTATCAGGACATCTCGGAGCTGCCGAACCATGTGGCAAGCGAAATCCGCCACTTCTTCCGCGTCTACAAGAGCCTGGAGGGCAAGGAGACCGTCGTTAGCGACGTCCTCGGCCGCGAGGAAGCCATCAAGATCATCATCAAGTGCCAGAACGCTTATATTGAAAAATATTGCCGTTAAAGCAAAAAAAGGGAAAGGCTGACGGCTAAAGCAAAAAAAGGGAAAGGCCGTCAGCCTTTCCCTTTCTATTTTGGCATAAAGAAGGACGCATTCGAAAGAATGCGTCTTTCTTTATGCTGCATCTTCGATTTACTGAATACTCTCCTAGTAACCTCATTAGTAACCTGAAAGCAACTCGGTAACCTCAAAAAACCTCTAAGTAACCCCAAACCTTTACGGCCTTCAGCGGCAAAAAGAGGCATATCCTCACAAAGAAAAAATCCCCGAAACCCTTCGGGTAATGTTCGTAGGGACACAAGTTGACACCGTGTCTTGCAAGGGGGCGGACAGCGTTTGCTGTCCGCTTTCTTGCGCTTTTTCTCTGTTTTTATTATGCGGGAAGCTCGAATACCTCACTCAGGGGCGGCGCAATGCGTGGCTGCGCCTCGCCCTGCTCCATCGCGCTGTCCACCGTGCCGATGTCGCGGTACACGATTCGGATGCTCTGGTGGGAGCTGCGGGAGTATTTCTCCGTCCGCTCGCCCACCTCGATCCGCTGGATGAACAGCCGCAGCAGCTCCGGCGTCAGCTCGTCG
>QWCE01001328.1_pt1 | contig 38364 bp, 28 predicted proteins | sample 1972531 | NCBI WGS metagenome assembly QWCE01 (sample SAMN09866716, study PRJNA288562) | Human gut metagenome isolate term4_stool, whole genome shotgun sequencing... | reverse complement strand
GGGTACCATCGTAGATTCCACCATCATTTCTGCCCCATCTTCTACCAAGAATAAGGAGAAGAAACGAGACCCGGATGCCCATCAGGTCAAGAAGGGTAATACATGGCACTTTGGATGTAAGGCACATATCGGCGTAAGCATCTCCCCAAGATTCGTCTTGATGCTGTATCTGCAAAGCATATCCAGGATTACTACAACTACGAACTGGAAGTGAACCATGTAACGGCAAATACGGTGAAACACCGCCATGCAAATATCCACAAGGCGTTTGCCTATGCCTACAAAACAGATTTGATACAGTCAAATCCAGCCGACAAGGTGGAACTGCCAAAGATAGAGAAATATTCAGGACAGTTCTATAATCAGAAGCAAATTGAAAACCTTATCCGTGTTGTTAAGGGCGACCCCATTGAATTTGGCGTCATTACTGCATCTTTTTACGGCCTTCGCCGCAGCGAGGTGCTCGGACTGAAGTGGGATGCCATTGATTTTGAAAACAAGACAATCACAATCCGTCATACTGTCCACGAAGTGACGATAGACGGCAAAACCAGGATTGTGGCTTCCGATACAACGAAAACCAAATCCAGCTATCGGTCGCTGCCTCTTGTAAAGCCTTTTGAGGAAATTCTATTGAAAATGAAACGGGAACAAGAAGAAAATAAGAGGCTGTGTGGCCGCTGTTATTGTCAGGATTACCTTGATTACATCTATGTCAATCAGATAGGTGAAATCGTCAAGCCGGGTTTCGTGACTGCACACTTCTCCGCTGTTCTCAAGGCAAATAACCTGCCACATATCAGATTCCATGATCTTCGTCATAGCTGTGCTTCACTTCTATTCGCTCAGGGAGTCAGCTTGAAAGAGATTCAGGCATGGCTTGGTCACAGCACAATCGGAACGACAGCGAATATCTACACCCATTTGGACGAAAACAACAAGCTGTCCTCTGCCAATGCCATCATCGCAATCCTACCCGAAATGTAAAAATCTCAGAGCAGAAAAACTGCCCTGAGATCAAGAAAATGGTGCCGCTAACCGGACTCGAACCGGTACTGAATCGCTTCAGGTGGATTTTAAGTCCACTATGTCTACCATTCCATCATAGCGGCGTATTCAATCCCTTCAAATGAAGGGATATGAAGTTGGAGTGATGTTTTGGAGGGATGCTCCGAAACAGAGATAATCAAATTTGAAAAAGTTGGCTGTTTGCAAGCACTTTTCGGATTGGGTGCTGCATCCGGCCCGCGGGATTTTAAGTCTCGGGTGTCTACCTATTCCACCACAGCGGCATGTCCCCCCATGACGGGGGATATAAAATTACATAACAAATGTCAGCACATCGACACAGCCTATGGTAGCATATTTTCCGTCAACCGTCAAGTGCTACAGCTGGTCGAGATTCAGCGTGAAGGCTTGCAGACAGTTGTTTAGAAACCATTCCAGCTCAGGGCTGTTCATGGCTTTCAGCGCGTCCAGAGTCTGCTGCGCCGCGGAGTCGAATTCTGTGTTGCCTGCCTTCTGCTCCTCCAGACACTTGATGTGGGCGGACAGCTTGTCCGCGGCCTTGACGAAGGGTTCCAGCTCCGCGTCGTCCTCCAGGACATAGTGAGTGTAGCTGGAACGCAGCTCGGGGGGAAGCATATCCAGCAGACGGTTGCCCGCAATGCGCTCCACCTCTTTGTAGGCGGTTTTGATGTCCGGATTGTAGTATTTGATGGGCGTGGGCAGGTCGCCGGTCAGGATCTCCGAAGCGTCGTGGTACAGCGCCGCCACGGCGCAGCGGTCAGGGTCGGGGGCGGGGAGGTTCAGAATGTCCCGGCGGATCAGCGCCAGAGCATGGGCCAGCACCGCGGTCATGTGGCTGTGCTCGGAAATGTTTTCGGAAAAGGTGTTGCGCATCAGACCCCAGCGGGTTATGTAGCGCATACGGCCCATGAGAGCGTAAAATTCATTTGCCATGGATGATCTCCTCTATGTCCGCGACCAACTGCGCGGGGGATTCGCAGAAATGCTTCGCGCCGACTGCCTCCATGCAGGCTCTGTCCCGGAAGCCCCAGAGAACGCTGAGGCAGGGGACACCGGCGTTGTTCGCCGTCAGGACGTCCACGTCGCTGTCGCCGACGTAGATGCACGTATCGGCGCCGATGGATGCCATGGCCTTGTAAACCATGTCCGCGGCGGGCTTGCGGGGACAGTCAGGGCTTTCCCCACGGGCGTAAATGCCGGGGAAAATGTCGGCGCAGAGGGTTTTGACCGCCGCGTCCGGCTTGTTGGAAACAATGGCGAGGGGGTAGCGCTCCCCAAGGGCGGCCAGCGCTTCCGGAATGCCCTCATAGGGCTTGGTTTTGATCTGGCAGTGGGCGCTGTAATAGGGCTGGAACGCCGCAAGCACCGGGGCGGGGTTCGCACCCTCCGGGACGGCCTGAGCAATCAGACGGGCAGCGCCGTTGCCCACGAACTGGCGGACTTCCTCCACCGTGCGCTGGGGATAGCCAAAGGATGCAAGAACGTGGTTGACGCTGCCGGCAAGGTCGGCTAGCGTGTCCAGAAGCGTGCCGTCCAAATCGAATAAAACACCTGTTTTCATCATAAACCTCTGTTTTTCAGTACCCGAATGTCGTTTCCCACGAAGGTCAGACGCTGGAAGTCACCGTGGAGCCGGGACGCGATCTGGGGGGAGTAGCGGCGGCTCAGCTCGTCCACATTCAGGTTGGTGGAGATGACCATGGGCTTGACGGCCATCATTCTGTCGTTGAGCAGGCTGTACAGCGCGGCCGTGACAAACTGCCCAGGCATTTCCGTGCCGAGATCGTCCAGAATCAGAAGATCGCTGTTTGTCAGCTTGGCCGCTTCCCGGCGGGTGTCTTCGCTGGGACTGAATTTCGCCTGCTCCAGCTTGGAGAACAGGTGGCTGGAAGTTTCGTAAACAACGCTGTAGCCCCGGTCGGTCACTGTCCGGGCGATGCACGCCGACAGGAAGGTCTTTCCCAGCCCCGTCCCGCCGATGAACAGCAGATTTCCCGCGTTGGGCGTGAAGGTCGCGGCATACCGACGGCAGATGTTCAGCGTCCGCTCCATAATGGTGCGGGGGCTGGCGCCGTATTTGGGGTCAACGGCGTCGGGGTAGTAGTCCAGCCGGAACTGGCTGAAGGTCTCCCGGCTGTTGGACAGCACGGAAATTTCCTTTTTCTGCTCCTGACGGCACAGCTCGCTTAAGCACTCGCACATGGTAGTGCCCACATAGCCGCTGCCGCCGCATTTGTCACAGATGGGGCTTTCGTCCAAGAAGCCATCCTCAAAGTTCGCCGCGGCCAGCGCTGCCCGTTCCTGCTGTAAGCTGAGGTTTTCCCGCCGCGCCTGTTCCAGCAGCGCCTGACCGTCCGTACCCTGCAAAAAGGCCGCCTGAGCGGCCTGCGCCATGGTGCGGCGCAGAAGCATGTCGATTTCCCGGATGCGGGGAACTTTGGCGTAGGCTTCTGCCAGATGTTGCCTGTTTTCCGACTCCCGGTCTTCCTTCGCCTGCGCCAGACGCGCCCGGGCACGCTGGACCACTTCCGCACTGTATCCCACGAATTATCCCTCCTGCAATACTTTCTGAATGGCTTCCAGCTCCGCTTCGCCCAGCTGGCCGGAGGCGCCCTTCGGGACGCCCGTCTTCCGGTCGCCGGTGCGGACGTCCTCGGCGCTGTGGAAGCCCTGCTGCTGCCAGCGCTGGAGAATTTTGTTCATGTACGCCCAGTTCAGCCCGCCGGTGTTCAGGCAGGTGCGCTCGTAGGCCATGGAGATCAGCTCGTCGTCCATGCCCATGTCCAGCCAGCTCTGGGCATAGCGCTCCTCGGCGGCGGTGAGACTGCGCCCTCGGATCTGGATCAGGTTCATCAGCCGGGACAGCCGGGAATTGCGCACGTTCTGCGCCTGAATGAAGGCGGCGGCTTCCTCTACGGTGTCGATGCCCCGTTCCGCCCAGTTGTAGGCTTCCTTCTCGATGGTGCGCAGAGACGGGTTGCGCAGACTCCCTCTTTGACGGGCGCGTTCCTTGCAGTAGCACACCAGAAGGGAGATCACGTCTGCGGTCAGCCCTAAGTAGCGCACAAAGCCCAGAAGAATTTTCAGTTCCTCGGTGTTCAAACTCCGACCCAGCAGACGCTGCACTTCGCCGTAAAGGCTTCGGAAGGTGTTGTCCGAGTCCATGGCGTCCAGCACGTCCTTTTCGCAGTAGCTGGGACGCTCGCCGGGGGCAATGTGGCTGGGGCGGTCTTCCGGCCACAGACCCAGCTGCCGCAGGGTCGCGGCGGCGCAGCCGTAGCGGGGAGCGCTGAAATGCAGGTCGGCTTCTGCGCTCTCGGGGCGGTTGCCGCTGTTTATGTAAAGGTAAAGCAGCGCTGCGTCCGGATTTGCGGCGGAGAGCAGCCTGCGAATGTCGCTCTGGGAAATTTTGACAGGTTCGGTTATCATTTCGGTGCCTCGCAGAAAACGTCATTTTCCGTCATTATACCACAGCTTCCCAACGGGGACAACGGCGGGGCGGCAGAGAATTTCGCAGAAAAACGAAGATTTTTTTTGGCAGGACACAGGATGTTGTGGGCAGGGGAGAGGGCAAGTACAAAAACCGGAGTCAGGGCACCAATCGCGTGCGCATCTGTACTCCGGTTTTCGTTTATTCGCAAAATTTCTGTGGCAGAATGTACGCAGGTGAGCCGTTCCCTTCTCCCTGCGCAGGAATCGCTGAACACAAATCTTTTTCGCCCGCTCGCTTCCGATTAAAATAAGTATTTTAATCAGAAAAGGGTATCAAAGAGAAAATACATTCTGTCTGATGCCGCGAGAAAGCAGAAGAAGCTTGTTTTCAGAGTTCCTAATTCGCGTCATACCGCTGCGCATTCGGCGACACACTTGACAGTAAATGAAATGGGCGAAAGCAACCGTCGTCACGTTTGGTTCCCGTTCCTTTGCTGTCCGCAGGTAGCTTAACCGGAACAAGCCTGATTATTCGGAGGTGCCTATGGAAAAATTTGTAACGTTGCTCATTCCCGCCCTTGTCGCGCTGGTGCTGGTGCGGCTGCTGCTGATGCCCATGAAGCTGATCTTCAAGGTCGGCATACACTCCGGGTGCGGTTTTCTGTGCCTGTGGCTGCTGAATTCCGTCGCGGGATTCACGGGGGCATATTTTCCCATCAACGCCGTGACGGTGCTGGTGGCCGGATTCCTGGGACTGCCGGGAATCGGCGTTATGGCGCTGCTGGAAGTTTTATCTATGTGATTATCACACAGTACCGCCCTCCCCATTTGGGAGGGCGGTGTACTTTATTTGTCCAGATGTACATTCAGATGGGGATAGGTCATGGTGATGCCCTGCTCGTCGAAGACGTCCTTGACCCGCTGGGTCAGGGCGAAATACACGTCCCAGTAGTCCTCGGTCTTGACCCAGACGCGAAGGGTGTAGGCAATGGCGCTGTCGCCGTAGCTGCTCACGCAGGCGCTGGGGGCGGGGGTCAGGAGCACATTGTCCATGGTCCCCGCCAGCACCAGCGCGTCGATGACCTTCTGGGTGGGAGCGTCGTAGGAGGCGGAGACGGGGATATCCACCCGGCGGGTGTCGGCGGCGGAGTAGTTGACGATCTGCGCCGCGACCACCGCGCTGTTGGGAATGGAAATGAGCTTGTTGTCAAAGGTGGCGAGGCGGGTGTAGGTCATGTTGATCTCCTGCACCGTGCCGGACTGCCCGGCGATCTCCACATAGTCGCCGGAGTGGAAGGGGTGGGTGGAAAGAATGGTGAAGCCGCCGATGACGTTGGTGAGCATATTCTGCAGCGACAGGGAAACGGCCAATGTCAGGACGCTGGCCAAAGCGACGATGCCGGTGACGTCAATGTCAAGGCTGGAGGCCACGCTCAGACCCAGCAGGATATACATGGCCACTTTTGCAAGGGACAGGATCAGGCTGTGGGCGGCCTTTTCCAGGTGGGATTTTTCCAGTCCTCCCTGGAGCAGCTTCGTGACGACACGAATGATCAGAAGGCCAATGACCAGCACGAGAACGGCATGGAGCACCTTATCCAGCGCGCCGGTTCCCAGAGTGGTAAAAAAATCTTTCAGCATGGAAAACAACTCCTTCAGCGTAACAATTGAATGATGTAATTATAAAACGGGAACGGGGAAATAGCAAGAAAAAATGTGGCGCAGAAGTTGGCAAAAGGCGCTTTTTCAAATGTTAATCCCATTTTAAGAAATAGACCTCTTTCATCTTAAAGAAGCCGGTGATATAATAAGAAAAAAAGATGACGAGAGGAAGGAAAACCATATGTACAACGTTCTGATTTGCGATGACCAGCCGGATATCGTTAACGCGCTGAAAATATACCTGACCCCCGAGGGGTACAATCTGTTCGAGGCGTTCACCGGCGCGCAGGCGGTGGAGATCGCGAAAAACAACGACATTCACCTCATTCTGCTGGACGTGATGATGCCCGTGATGGACGGTATCACGGCGACCTCCAAGATCCGGGAATTTTCCAACGCGCCCATCATTCTGCTCACCGCCAAGTCCGAGACCGAGGACAAGGTGCTGGGGCTGAACGTGGGGGCGGACGACTATATCACCAAGCCCTTTGTGCCGGTGGAGGTGCTGGCGCGGGTGCGTTCCCAGCTGCGCCGGTATGCCCAGCTGGGCAGCCGCCCGGAGGAGGGCAGCGGCAGCATCACCATCGGCGGCATCGTTCTGGACGACCGCACCAAAACCGTCACCGTGGAGGGGGAACCTGTGTCCCTCACGCCCACGGAGTATGCCATTCTGCACCTGCTGATGGCAAACCCCGGAAAGGTATTCTCCACCAAGGTGCTGTATGAATCCGTCTGGCAGGAGGCGGCGCTGGGCAGCGAGGGCGCCGTGGCAGTGCATATCCGCCATCTGCGGGAGAAAATCGAGATCAACCCCTCGGAGCCGCGCTATCTGAAGGTCGTGTGGGGACAGGGCTATAAAATGGAAGGAGGAAAATAATTTGAAATACAATATTGTATTCAAATTCCTTGCCATCGCCCTGTGCGCCCTGATGCTTCTGGGAGCCGCCGGAAGCGCCGCCGCCATCATCGGCATGACGGAATCGGGACTGTACGACATCTCCGTGGAGGAGCTGCGGGACAGATACATCCGCTCGGACGGCGAATCCATGGCTGGCCGTATCGCCGTGGACTACGCCGAAGCGAACCTGGGCGGCGTGCCGGAGGCAATCGCGGAGCCGACCGTGTACGATCTGGGCGTTTCGGGAAGAAGCGGCTGGCTTTACGGCGTGTTCAACCCGGCGCTGGCGGGCTATGTGCTGAAAGACGCGGAAGGAAACGTGCTGGAATCCGGCGGCGCGGAAAATCTGACGGACGCCGAATTTTATTCCTTCCCCGTCAGCGGCTCTTATAAATACGTCCTGTCCATCACGGAAAAGTCGGAGGCAACGCCTCAGGCGGACGCGAGCACCTATAACGCCATCCCGGAGGGGGGCGCGACGGTATTCAGCGTGAGCATTGACGCGGAAGACTCCAGTGAAAGCGTGGACAGCGTCGAACCGATTGGCTATATCACCGACATTGGCTATGGCATAATCCGCTTTGAAGCCAATGAACAGGGCGCGATAGACTTGCCTGATTCTCCCACTACCTGCGTGACTTTCCGGGACGGGAATGGCGATATTCTGTATCAGACCTACAATGATGTGAGTCTGGCGAAGCTTGAAACCGGCGGCTTCCTTCTGCGCGACACGACCGGTGAACCGAGCCGGAGCGAAGTCCTGATGGACGACGTTCCCACTGAGGGCGCATATATATATCAGGTAACATTCACCACGGAATCGGAGCTGGCAGGCGAGGGGGAACATACCTGCAGCGGCAGCAGCCCGGTGGGCGTGCTGAAACGCAACGACGCGGGCGTCCTGTATTTTCAGTCGGGCGACGCATTCTACCGGGACAATATGCCGCAGGATGCCGCCGTCACCGCCGTGGAATTCCGGGACAAGGACGATTCCCTGATTTATAAGGCGGCGAACCCGTCAGGCGTGGGCGAATTTGAATGGAATGCCGACGGGAAAGCAGTCGTATTTTTGGTAACGCCCAGCCTGACGCAGAAGGTGATGCCCGAGACCCTCCCGGAGACCACCACAGAGACGGTGCCGGAAACAACCGACGAAACCACCGTTACCGTAACGGTTCCGGAGACGACCGCCGAGACCGTCCCGGACACGACGGAGGAGACCGCCCCCCTCGAGACGCTGTCCGCGAACCCCACCAAGCCGTTGGCAACCGGCACGGCAGACCCGGACGTGATCTTTGCGGACGGCGAAGCTCACACCATGGAATATTGGGACGACGACGCCCAGAAGTCCATGGTGGTGGAGTACCGCTATGCCCAGCTGCCCGACTATACCGTGGAGCTGACCCTGGCGCCCGGCGCGTACCGCTTTGACGGCGGGTACGCTCTGCTTACTCAGGTGTGGAGCTGCCGCAACAGCCTGTTCTTCATCATGGGCGCGTGTCTGCTGCTGTTTGCCGTGCTGGCCGTGTATCTCTGCTGCGCGGCGGGCAGAAAGCCCGGCAGTGAGGAAGTCCATGCCGCGGGCTTCAACTGCATTCCTCTGGACATTTACCTTGCCGGTGGCGGGCTGATCGTCTTCGGCCTTTTCATGGTGATCGTCCAATTCTACGATGCCGCCGACCTGTTCAGCCAGAGCATTCAAACGGTCTGCGCCGGGGTGCTGATGGCGGGCTACGTCATGAGCCTGATTTTCGTAGGCTTCTGCTTCGCCTGCGCCGCCCAGTTCAAGACCCCCGGCGGCTACTGGTGGCGCAACAGCGTCTGCTGGCGCTGCATGAATCTGCTGGTGAAGTGCGTAAAGGGCTGCTTCTCCGGCTGCGGCTGGCTGCTGCGGAAGCTGCCCAAGGCGGCGGCTGTATTCTGGGACTTCCTGCTGATGCTTCTTACACCCCTGAGATGGCTGTGGAAGCAGATAAAGAAGACCTGCGCAAAAATCGGAAAATCCGTCAACCGGGTGTATTCCATGATGCCGCTGACATGGCAGTGGCTGCTGACGGGCTTCATTATGGTAATGCTCCTGTTCGCCGCCCTTGCGGGCAGATCGAATCTGATGGTGGTGCTGAGCCTGTGCGCCTGCGTGGCCGTGGTGCTGTATGGGGCGTACTGCTTCGGCATCCTGCTGGAAAGCGCCAAGCGCATGGGCAAGGGCGACCTGGACACCAAGGTGGACGACAAATATCTCACCGGCGCGTTCAAGAGCTTTGCCGGTGACCTGAACGATCTGGCAGGCGTTGCCGTAGTGGCGGCGCAGAAGCAATTAAAATCGGAGCGTATGAAAACAGAACTGATTACCAATGTTTCCCACGATATCAAAACGCCTTTGACCTCCATCATCAACTACGTGGACTTGCTGCAAAAGCCCCACACGCCGGAGGAGGAGAAGACCTATCTGGAAGTCCTCAACCGGCAGTCCCAGCGCTTAAAAAAGCTGATCGAGGACTTGATGGAAATGAGCAAGGCCAGCACAGGAAACCTGACGGCGGACATTACGAAGCTGGACGCGGTGGAATCCGTGAACCAGGCGCTGGGGGAATTTGCCGACAAGCTGGAAAAAGCCCAGCTGACCCCCGTATTCCGCCATCCGGAGGAGTCCGTCGCCATGATGGCGGACGGAAGACTTGCCTGGCGGGTGCTGAGCAATCTCCTGAGCAACACCGTGAAATATGCCCTGCCCGGCACGCGGGTGTATATCGACGTGATGGCGCTGGAGGGGAAGGTCATCATTTCCCTGAAGAACATCTCCCGTGACGAGCTGAATGTGGACGCCGACGAGCTGATGGAGCGCTTTGTCCGGGGCGACGACTCCCGGAACACCGAGGGCAGCGGTCTGGGCCTGAACATTGCCAAGACCCTGATGGAGCTGCAGAAGGGGCAGCTGCAATTGCTGGTGGATGGCGATCTGTTCAAGGTAACGCTGATCTTTCCCGGAGCAACGGAATGAAATAGGCCAAGGACGGCGCGGAAAATTCCGCGCCGCCCCGTTTGCCGAAGGAATAGGCGCAAAAAACAGGGAGATATTCCGGCATGAAGAAAAACTGTTCACAATTTCGTCGCTTTTTATTTTCATTTCCGTTATTACCTGTTCAAAACCCAAAGGTATGGTAATACCAGAAAGGTTGCGGAAGCCGTGAGCCGCTCCCTTTCAACTCCGTAGATCCTCTTTTCTACCTCTCTTCTTTCCAAACCCTTTCGCGGAAACCCCGGTGCCATGCTGGCACCGGGGTTTTCCACCCCCCTGGGCGGCGGAGGCCGCTTCGGGAGACCACAGGCGGCTGCAACAAAATTGTAACCTTTGAAAGAAAAAAGATATCGAAATCAGAGATTGTCATTTTTCGTAGCTGGTAAAAAACGAATTTTATGGTAAAATTTGGAGTAAATTTCTTAAGATAAGGGCAAATGTTTAAGAATGTTATAAAGTGTAAAGAATTCTGTTACATTTTGTAATTTTCCTATTGACATCCGGGAACGGATGTGATATCATGCAGACATGAAAGAGATGCCGGGTGCGGAAGCGGCGGAAAGCCTCCCCGATTGGCGACACCAAAGGTTCCAGAGCCGGCAGCATTTCTAAAACAACCAATTTTCTAGGAGGTTAGAAACTATGAAAAACACGATGAAGAAGCTGCTTAGCCTCGTATTGGTGGCTATGCTGCTGGTCTGCGCGGTTCCTTTCCAGGCCGCTGCTACGGAAGCTGATGAAACCCTGACCGTCAAGACCTACGTTGACGGAAAGTATGTCACTGACAAGTATGTTACCGTGAAGCCCGGTCAGAAACTGGAACTGACGAAGGAACTGGCCGAGACTCTGATTTACGGCGACAAGGAATTCGTCAAGTGGACGAACATGAAGGACGAAGAGACCACCGGCCCCATCAGCTATGACAACCTGAAGAAGGCAAATGCGAATGGCTACTACGTAAACCTGTACCTCAACAAGAAGGTCGAGGATACCCGCGTTGACGCGAAGGTTCCTGTTGAGATTTATGTTGACGGTTCTTACGCAGGAAAGGGCGAGATCACCGTTCCTGTTGACGGCAGCGTGAAGCTGACCAAGGAGCTGGGTCTGAGCCTGGTCAACTCCGACAAGGAGTTCGTCAAGTGGACCGGCGCCTCCGACAATGAGGCCACCGACGTCACCATCAAGTATGCCGGTATCGACGACGGCTACTCCCTGAAGCTGTTTGTCAACACCAAGAAGGCGGAAGAGCCCGCCAAGTATATCACTCTTAAGATTATTGACGACAAGGGCAACGCGATTGCCAGAGAGTTCCAGGTCGAGCCTGTGAACGGTAAGTCCTCCGTTATCAGCGACATCCTGAGCTACCGCTGGATGGGCAACTGGAAGGATTCCTATGAGTTCGTCACCGCCAAGAGCGATGAAAAGGGCAACAACCTGTCCCTGTCCACCACAATCGATGCCGGCGACTCCCTGACCGTCACCCTGAAGGCCAAGAGCGGCAGCACTCCCGAGGGCGACACTGTCAGAGTGACCTTCTACGGCACCGACGGCAAGGCCGTTTCCACCTACAACGTGACCAGCGGCAGCAGCATTGACAGCAAGAAGGTTTCCGACGCTCAGAGCAAGGCCGATAACAAGACCGGCTACACCTTCAAGGGCTGGAAGATTGACAACAAGGGTGACCTCTACACCAGCGCTCAGGTTGCCAAGCTCGTCATCAAGGGCAACGTAGAATTCTACGCTTACCTCGAGAAGGACACCACCACTACCAACAACAAGTTCCCCTACAAGGTTTACCTGCACATCTTCAAGGACAACAAGGTCGACGATCCCGCCAAGACCATCAATATCACCGAGGGCATTGCTCTGGACGGCAAGGTCACGCTGGATGAGGTCAAGACCGTTGTGAAGAACTACTACACCGCCAAGACCAGCGACGGCATCAAGTATGACGGCATGTACATGGCCAAGGGCAACTGGGTCGGAAACTTTGTCAACGACACCCAGAAGTATGACACCATCTCCGACACCAACGAGCTCCGCAAGGAGAGCGAAGTCCACATCAACGTGATGATCACCAACGCCAACGCCAAGAGCACCACCAACGAGGAGGCCGATAAGACCAACCCCAAGACCGGTGATATGATCTTCATTCCCGTGATCTTCATGGTTGTCTCCGGCGCCGCCATTGCCGGTGTGTACTTCTACAACAAGAAGCGCAGCGCCCGGTAATCGAGAATACGCTAAGCTAAAAAAATCCCGGCAGCTTCGGCTGCCGGGATTTTTTGCGGTGTGCGGGGCGATTTGCAGAAAAGATTTTGCCGAAAAAGTATTCCCATTTTCACAGATATGTGTTATAATCATTATATCCCCTAAATTTGGAAAGCAGGAGGAATATAACATGGACAACTACAACGGCAATACCTACGCACGGCAGGACACGGACATGTCTGTCGGTTCCTGGATCGGCACGCTGATCCTCTCGGCAATTCCCATTGTCGGCTTCATCTGCCTGATCGTCTGGGCGGTGAGCAGCTCCCCGGAGAAGCGCTCCCGGAAGAATTGGGCGATCGCCCAGTTTATCCTGACGCTGATCGTTGTGGCTTTCACCATTCTGGTGTATGCCATCACGGGCGGCGCTTTCCTGGCATATCTGCTGGACTAAGACAAATCCCCCACCCCGGATTTTCCCGGGGTGGGGGACATCTTTTTTGTTTCAGCACTGACGCATGAGGCGGATGTAGAATTCTACGGCCTTGGCGACGGTTTCCAGACGAATACGCTCGTTGTTGCCATGGATGGTGGAACGCTCTTCGGCGGTCAAGTCCATGGCGGAGAAGCGGTAAACGTGGTTGCTCAGGTCACGATAGTGCCGCGAGTCGGAGCATTGCACCATCAGATACGGGGAGACGATGCAGCCCGGCCATGTGTTGGCCACGGCAGAGGCGACCTTCTCCCATGCGTCGCAGCCGGTTTCGGAGACGGGACTTGGCTCGAAGGATTCCAGAGACGTGATCTCCACGGCGGGGTCGTTGACGGCCTTTTCCAGATGCGCCAGCGCGGAAGCGACGCTGTCAGCGGGATTCAGGCGGATGTTGGACACCATTTTTGCTTCGGGAGGAATTACGTTCCGAGCGGAACTGCCCTCCATCTGAGTAAAGGCCACGGTGGTGCGCACCAGCGCGTTCATTTCGCCGCCGCTCTTTTTGCCGAGAGTGTCAATGATCCAGCCGAAGCACCACATGTTGGCGAAAATCACCCGGTACAATGGCGTTGAATACCGTCCCAGCGTGTCGAACATCTGGGCAGCGGGGCCGTCAATGTGGGCCTTGAAGGGGTGATCCTCCACCCGCTTGCAGGCCGCCGCCAGAACGCCCACCGGGGTATGAGGCTTGGGGGCGGAGGCGTGGCCGCCGGCGGAGACGGTGCGGTACTGGGCGTTCAGCATACCTTTTTCCGCAATGCCGATGAGACCGCAGGGCTGCTTCACGCCGGGGAACACGTTCTCCACAACGGCGCCGCCCTCGTCCACCACAATGGCGGGGTGGATGCCGTGCTCGGTGAAATACGCCACGATGTTGGGCGCACCCTGACCGTTGATCTCCTCACCGCCGGAGAAGGCAAAGTAAATGTCCTTTTCCGGCTGGAAGCCCTGACCGATGAGGTAATTGGCGGCGGAAAGAACGCCGTTGAAGGTGACCTTGGTGTCCAGCGTGCCGCGGCCCCAGAGGATGCCGTCCTCGATGACCCCGGCGAAGGGAGGCTTGTCCCACTTTTCCTCGTTGACAGGCACCACGTCATAGTGCGCCATCATAACGGCAGGGTCGCCTTCCTGCTTGCCCGGCCACCGCAGCAGCAGCGCCCGGTCGGGAAGCTGCTGGAAGGTGCAGGTGCCGAACACGTTGGGGTAGAGTGTCGGCAGCAGAGAGATCAGCTTCTGAAATTCCCCCTCGTCCTCCAGAGAATGGTCGTTGTAGGACACGGTCTTGCAGCGAACCAGCTGGGCGAGGGAATCCACGGCGGCGTCCCGGTCAAAGGCGATTTCTTCCTTGGTGACTTCGGGCTGGGGCTTGGGACGGAAGCGGATGGTGCGGATGGCGACCACGGCGATGAATGCAACCAGAACGGCGAGAATCCAATATCCGATCATGTTTACAGAACTCCTCTCTTATAAAGCAGCCGGGAAACGGCAATGGTGAACAGCACGCTCACAGGCACCATAATGCCCACGGTACCGGCGTTCAGGGCGGGGACGAAAATGAACAGAACCAGCATCAGCACCACCGGCGCGACGGCGATCTTCCAGTTCCGGCTGACGAAGGCTACGCCCAGTCCGCCGAACAGGGCGGGCAGCATCTGGGCAAAGGCCGGCTCCAGCACCGGCGCTTCCAGAACGGGGGTCAGAGGGACGATGAGAATGACGCCGATGATGATAATGACGGTGGTGACGATGGAGGAGGTGGCAATGGCGATGGTAGAGATGACCTCGCCCTCCTCAGAGTTGGCGCTGACGTTGTTCTGCTCCAGAGCGTTGATGGCGCAGGGAAGCTTCAGGTTGGAGATGTTGCCGGTGACAAAGCTGAGGTAGGAGCCGCCCGCGCCCAGCATGGGAACGAAGGTAATTGTCTCAATGACGCCCACCGCCCAATACATGGGCGCGGTGGCGATCAGACCCACCACCAGCGCGCCCCAGTCCGGGGCGGCGCCAAACAGGGCGGCCACCGTCAGGGGGAAGGCCAGCAGCAAAATCATCACGGAAATGTTCCAGATGGTGCCGCTGCGGTGAACGGAGTCGATGTAGCTAAGCTGCTTTTTCATATCGGCACCTCCTTAACCCAGCCATGCGGTGAGAGGAATGGCGGAGGCCATGCCCAGCACCAGAGAAATGGGCAGCGCGTAATCGTTGACCCAGCTCCACTTGAATTTCTTCATGAGCAGCCCGCAGACCACCATGATCGCGGCGGACACCGCCATGACGCACACCGGCACAAGCCCGGAGGTGGCGGCGTAATCCCCCGGCGTCCACAGGCGGGAAAAATCGCAGAACACATAGCCCAGAAACGCGGAGATCATGCCGATAAACATGGCATTCTGGAAAATATCCGCCCATTTGGCGTCCCGGTTTTCCAGAACGGTCATGCCCCGCAGCAGCTTCTTGCCGATGACAGGCACCAGCCAGATGCCAACCATGATGGACAGGGTCATCACCAGCGCGATGTTGACGTATTGCTGGGCGGTCAGGGCGCTGATTTTGCCCAGCTCTAAGCCCATGGCGCTGACGGCGTTGGATGCCGCGATGGCCTCATAGCTCAATGAGCCGACTACGCTAAGCCGCAGCCAGGGCAGGGGAATACCCAGACTTTTGCTTAGGGTGATGACGCTGATGACGATGGACACGGCCGGGGCGATGGTGAACAGCGCGGCGGTTTTGATGGTTTTTTTGATCTTGGCCTGATCCATGCCGATTTCCTTACTGCGGCGCAGAGCCTTAATAAGGAAGAAAACCGACTGAGCCAGAACCACGGCAATCAGAATTCCGGCAAGCAGGTAAAGCACCGGATGGTTTACGCTGAATTCCATGGAAACACCTCCGAAAAAATAGATGCGTTCATTATAGCACGGCGCCGTTCCCGAAACAAGAAGCAATCCCGCGAAAGAGAAGATTTTCCCGCGAAATGGCCTTGCTATTTCCCGTCGGATAGGGTAAAATGGTGGAAAGTTTTTGGGAAAGAGGCAACGGAAATGACAAAAGCGGCGTTTGATAACGATAAATACCTGCAAATGCAGTCCGCCCACATCCGGGAGCGCATTGCCCAGTTCGGCGGCAAGCTGTATCTGGAATTCGGCGGCAAGCTCTATGACGACAACCATGCTTCCCGCGTCCTGCCGGGCTTCCAGCCGGACAGCAAGCTGCGGATGCTGCTGCAGCTGAAGGAGCAGGTGGAGATGGTCATTGCCATCAACGCCGACGATATCGAAAAGAATAAGGTTCGGGGCGATCTTGGCATCACCTATGACCGGGACGTCATTCGCCTGATCGACATTTTCCGGGGCTTCGGCCTGTACGTTTCCAGCGTGGTGCTGACCCGCTTCCATGAACAGGCGCTGGCGAAGGCGTTCCAGTCCCGCTTGGAAGGGCTGGGCATCCGGGTCTATCACCATTTTGAGATTCCGGGCTACCCCTCCGACACCGGTTACATCGTCAGCCCCGACGGCTTCGGGAAAAATGACTACATTGAGACGACCCGGTCGCTGGTGGTGGTCACGGCCCCCGGCCCCGGCAGCGGAAAGCTGGCGACCTGCCTGAGCCAGCTGTATCACGAGCATATCCGGGGCAACACGGCGGGCTACGCCAAATTCGAGACTTTCCCCATCTGGAACGTGCCGCTGAACCACCCGGTGAACCTTGCCTACGAGGCCGCCACGGCGGACTTGAACGACGTGAACATGATCGACCCCTTCCATCTGGAAGCCTACGGGGTCACCACCGTCAACTACAACCGGGACGTGGAAGCGTTCCCTGTGCTGGTGGCGATTTTTGAGAAGATTCTGGGGCATTGCCCCTACAAATCCCCCACGGATATGGGCGTGAATATGGTGGGCAACTGCATCGTGGATGACGAAGCCGTCCGGTTCGCCTCCCGACAGGAGATCATCCGCAGATACTACGTGGCCATGTGCGAGCAGAAGCAGGGCAAAGGCAGCGACGAAACGGTGCGCAAATTGGAGCTGCTGATGAAAAAGGCCGGTGTGACCCCGGCGGAGCGGAAGGTGGTCGCCCCTGCCCTGCAGCGGGCGGAGCAGACCGGCGCGCCTGCCGCCGCCATGGAACTGCCCGACGGTACCATCGTCACCGGCAAGACCTCCGACCTTCTGGGTGCGTCCTCGGCGCTGCTGCTGAACGCGCTGAAAAAGCTGGCGGGTATGCGGGACAGCCTGCACCTGATTTCCCCGGTGGTGCTTGACCCCATCCAGCACCTGAAGGTTGACCACTTAGGCAACCGCAATCCCCGTCTCCACACCGACGAGACGCTGATCGCCCTGTCCATCTGCGCCGCCACCAACCCCATGGCGGAACTGGCCATGGAGCAGCTGGACAAGCTGCGGGGCTGCGAGGTACATTCCTCGGTGATCTTGTCCCCAGTGGACGAAAAGACCTTCAAGCGTCTGGGCGTCAACCTGACCTGCGAGCCGAGATATAAGGGATAAATAAAAATGCAGAATGCCGAAACAACGGCATTCTGCATTTTTTGTGGGATAAAGATTAGGCTCTCTGCTCGCAGTAGATGCACCTGTGGATGTCCGCGGCCTTGTCGGTGCAGCGGAACAGCTGGGGCAGCTCCTGCTCGGTCTGGGTGATGCACTTGGGGTTGCGGCAGACACGGTCGTATTCCAAACCGGTCGTGTCGATGGCTTCTTTTGCGGGATTCCGGGCGGCTTCGTCCAGAAGCTTCAGGATCAGCGCCATGCGCATGTACTTGCCGTTCAGCGCCTGACGGAAATAGGCGGCTCTGGGGTCGTCGTCCACCTTGACGCTGATCTCATTGACACGGGGCAGGGGGTGCAGGACGCACATTTTTCCTTTCGCAAGTTTCATTTTCTCGGCATCGAGGACGTAGCTGTCCTTGAGCCGCTCGTATTCCCATGGGTCGTCGAAGCGCTCCCGCTGGATGCGGGTCATGTACAGCACGTCGAGCTTGGGCATGGCTTCCTCCAGAGAGGACACTTCCGTGTAGGGGATTCCCTGATTTTCAAAAACATTATACCGAATAAAACCGGGGATTTTCAATTCTTCCGGGGAAATCAGAACAAATTGAATGCCTTTGTAGCGGCTCATGGCTTCGATCAGGGAGTGGACAGTCCGGCCGTATTTCAGGTCGCCGCACAGACCGATGGTGAGGTTATCCAGCCGCCCCATTTCCCGGGAAATGGTCAGCAGGTCGGCAAGGGTCTGGGTGGGGTGATTGTGGCCGCCGTCTCCGGCGTTGATGACGGGGATAGAGGCCGCCTGACTTGCCACGTAGGGCGCACCCTCCTTGGGGTGGCGCATGGCGATGATGTCGGCGTAGCAGCTGACGATTTTGGCGGTATCCGCCACGCTTTCGCCCTTGGAGGCGGAGGAAGAGCTGGCCTCGCTGAAGCCGATGACGCTGCCGCCCAGCTCCAGCATCGCGGCCTCAAAGCTCAGGCGGGTGCGGGTGGAGGGCTCGAAGAACAGCGTCGCCAGCTTCTTGTGGGCGCATCTGTCCCAGTAGTTTTCCGGGTGGGCAATGATGTCCTTGGCGGTGGCGATCAGCCCATCCAACTCGTCTACGCCTAAATCCAGAATGCTGTTCAGACTTCTCATGCGTTCGCTCCATTCACGGCAAGATAATTTCTGATCCGCGCCACATTTTCGGCGTTGGCGGGATTTTCTTCCAGATAGGCGATGATGTCATACACATCCACCACGGAGTAGACGGGGAAGCCAAATTCCTCTTCCACTTCCTCCATGGCCAGCGTTTCGCCCTTGCCCCGCTCCTTGCGGTCAACCATAATAAATGTGGCGGCGACCCTGACGCCCTCCAGACGGCTAAGAATCGCCATGCTTTCCCGGATGGCAGTTCCGGCGGTGATGACGTCCTCTACGATGACCACGTCCTCACCGGCCTTGGGGACGTAGCCCACGAACACGCCGCCCTCGCCGTGATCCTTGGCTTCCTTGCGATTGAAGAAGAAGGGAACGTCCAGCCCGTCCCGACTCAGGGCAACGGCGGCGGACACGGCGATGGAAATGCCCTTGTAGGCGGGGCCATAGAGGACGGCCTTCCGCTGCCCCAGCTTTTCCCGGTAGGCGCGGGCGTAGAATTCGCCCAGAGTCGCAATTTCCTTACCAGTTTTGATCTCCCCGGCGTTGATGAAATAGGGGATTTTCCGGCCGGATTTGGCGGTGAAATCGCCGAATTTCAGCACACCGGCCTTTTCCAGAAACTGAATGAATTCTCTTTTGTAGCTTTCCAAAATGGTTCCTCCTTCTTTCAATCGCAGAATTCCGCCACGCAGCGCTCGTAGGCGGCGACGGGGTCGGCGGCGGCGGTAATGGGACGGCCGACCACGATGTAGTCCGAACCGATGGCCTTGGCGGCGGCTGGGGTCATCACCCGCTTCTGGTCGCCTACGTCTCCGTCGGCGAAGCGGACGCCGGGGGTCACGGTGAGAAAGCGCTGACCGCAGCGCTCATGCACCTTCCCAGCTTCCAGAGGAGAGCAGACCACGCCGTCCAGACCCGCGTTTTTCGCGGTCTCGGCGTAGTGCATGACCACTTCGTCAATGGGTTCATGAATGAGCAGGTCGGACTCCATGGCCGCCTGATCGGTGGAGGTCAGCTGGGTCACGGCGATCAGCAGGGGACGGGTGCCGTCCTCCCGGGTCAGACCTTCCAGCGCGGCCTTCATCATGGCGGTGGTGCCGGCGGCGTGGAGGTTGGTGATGTCCACGTCCAGATTCCGCAGGACGGACATGGCTTTTTTCACGGTGTTGGGAATGTCGTGGAGCTTCAGGTCCAGAAAAATCTTGTGCCCCCGGGCTTTGATCTCCCGGACGATGGCGGGGCCTTCCGCGTAGTACAGCTCCATGCCGATCTTCACGAAGGGCTTGCGGCCGGTGAATTTGTCAAGAAAAGCGAAGGTCGCCTCGGCGGATGAAAAATCGCAGGCAACAATGACGTCCTTACCCATTATTTCGCGCCTCCTATAATGTCTTTCAGATTTTCAATTTTGTATTTTTCCATGACGGCGGGAAGCTCCCGGATGATGTCCCGGCAGGCGTAGGGATTTACGAGATTGGCCGCGCCCACCTCCACGGCGGTAGCGCCTGCCAGCATCATTTCCACCACGTCCTCGGCGCTGCTGACGCCGCCCATGCCCACCACGGGGATTTTCACTGCGCCCGCGACCTGATAGACCATGCGCAGCGCCACCGGGAAGATGGCAGGGCCGGAAAAGCCGCCCATTTTGTTGGCGATGATGGGCTTGCGGGTGCGCAGATCAATGCGCATACCAAGCAGAGTGTTAATCAGGCTGATGCCGTCCGCCCCCGCGTCCTCGCAGGCTTTGGCGATGGACACAATGTCGGTGACGTTGGGGGAAAGCTTGACGATAACAGGCTTTTTCGTGACCTTTTTCACCGCTGCCGTCACCTCTGCGGCGGCTTCCGGGCAGGTGCCGAAGCTCATGCCGCCACCGTGAACATTGGGGCAGCTGACGTTGACCTCCAGCCAGCCCACTTGTTCCTCTTTGTCCAGCCTTTCGCAGGTGTAGGCGTAATCCACCACGGAAAAGCCGGAGACGTTGGCCATGACGGGCTTGCGGAAGCAGGCTTTCAGCTTCGGAAATTCTTCGGATATGACTTTGTCCACGCCGGGATTTTGCAGCCCCACGGCGTTGATCATGCCGCCGGTACACTCGGCAATGCGGGGCGTGGGATTTCCAAAGCGGGGTTCTTTCGTGGTTCCCTTGAAGGAGAAGGTGCCAAGGCAGTTAATGTCGTACAGTTCGGCAAACTCATAGCCGTAGCCAAAGGTGCCGGAGGCGGGGATGACCGGGTTGTCCAGCTCGATGCCGCAGAGGTTCACGCTCAGGCTTCCCATAGAATTTCCTCCTTCCGCATGACGGGGCCGTCCTTGCAGATGCGCTTGTATCCTGTGAGGGTCTTGCAGGAACAGCCCATGCAGGCGCCGAAGCCGCAGCCCATCCGTTCCTCGAAGCTCATCTGGCCGGAGGTGCGGGTGGCTTTATACACCGCCTTGAGCATCGGCTCCGGACCGCAGGTGTAGAAATAGGAATAATTAAGATCGTTCAGGGGCGTGGTGGCGAAGCCCTTGACGCCATAGCTTCCGTCGGCGGTGGCGGCGATCACCCGGCAGCCCAGCGCCCGGAATTCGGCTTCATAGAACACTTCCGATTGGGTGTTGAAGCCCAGAATCACCGTTACCTGCTTGCCCATGGCGAGCAGCCGTTTGGCAAGGTGGTACAGCGGCGGGACGCCCACGCCGCCGCCTAAGAGGACGGGACAGTCCCCGGCGGGGGCAAGGTTGTAGCCGTTGCCCAGACCGGTCAGAATGTCCAGCTTCTCCCCGGAAGCCATCCGGGAGAGGATTTCCGTACCCTTGCCCACCACCTTGTAGACGATGGTGAGGGTGCTGCCGTCATAGTCGCACACGGAAATGGGACGGCGGAGGAACTTCCCCGTGATCTGAATGTTGACAAACTGCCCCGGGGCGGTGATGGCGGAGGTGTCTCCGGAAAGCACCATTTTGTAGACGCAGTCCGTCAGGGGAGTATTGGAAAGAATCGTGAAAATGCTCTGTTTCATGGTCGCTCCTTCCGGGAATTTTTGGCGTTGCCTGCTCAGGCGTCAATCGTAGAAATCGTCAGCGTGGTTTCTTCCAGCACATCCAGCAGAACCCGGATGGTGTCCAATGCGGTAAACAGCGTCACATTGTGCTCCGTGGCGATCCGGCGGATTTTTATGCCGTCCCGGCCGCTGGAGCCGGGGTCACGGGTGTTGATGACGTAGGCAATGTGTCCCTGACGCAGCGCGTTGGGGATTTCGTCGCTGCCGTCGCTGATCTTGCCCAGAACGTGGGTGCGGATGCCGTTTTCCTTTAGGAATGTGGCAGTTCCGGCGGTGGCCTCGATGTTGAAGCCCAGACGGTAGAACCGGCGGATCAGGGGCAGCGCTTCCTCCTTGTCCCGGTCGGCGATGGTGGCAAGGACGGTGCCGTAGTTCTGCAGCTTCATGCCGGAGGCCTGCAGCGCCTTGTACAGGGCACGGGTCATGGTGCGGTCATAGCCGATGGCCTCGCCGGTGGACTTCATTTCGGGAGTCAGATAGGCGTCCAGACCGCGAATTTTATTGAAGGAGAACACTGGCGCTTTGACGTACCAGCGCTCCTTTTCGGCGGGGTAGATGTCGAAGAAGCCCTGCTCCTTCAGGCTCAGACCCAGAATCACGTCGGTGGCGATGTCCGCAAGGCTGTAGCCCGTGGCCTTGCTCAGGAAGGGGACAGTGCGGGAGGAACGGGGGTTGACCTCGATGACGGACACGTTGTCCTCCGGATCCACAATGAACTGCACATTGAACAGGCCGACAATGCCGATGCCCAGACCCAGCTTTTTGGCGTATTGCAGAATGATGCCCTTGACCTTGTCGGAGATGGAGAAGGAGGGGTAGACGGAGATGGAGTCGCCGGAGTGAACGCCGGTGCGCTCCACCAGTTCCATGATGCCGGGGACGAACACGTCCCGGCCGTCGCAGATGGCGTCGATCTCCACTTCCCGACCCTGAATGTATTTGTCCACCAGAACGGGCTTGTCCTCGTCGATCTCCACGGCGCTTTTCAGGTAGCGGCGCAGCTGGCTCTCGTTCGCCACGATCTGCATGGCGCGGCCGCCCAGCACGAAGCTGGGACGTACCAGCACGGGGTAGCCGATCTCATTCGCCGCCGCGAGACCGTCCTCGATTTTGGTGACGGCCCTTCCCTTGGGCTGGGGGATGTCCAGCTCTTTCAGGAGCTTTTCAAAGGCGTCCCGGTTTTCGGCTCTGTCGATGGCCTCGCAGCCGGTGCCGATGATCTTCACGCCCCGGTCATGGAGGGGCTGGGCCAGATTGATGGCGGTCTGGCCGCCCAGAGACGCGATCACGCCGTCGGGCTTTTCAAAATCGATGATGTTCATCACATCCTCGGGAGTCAAAGGCTCAAAATACAGCTTGTCGGCGGTGGTGTAGTCGGTGGAGACGGTCTCGGGGTTATTGTTGATGATGATGGCCTCGTAGCCCGCCTTTTTGATGGTCATGACGGCGTGGACGGTGGAGTAGTCGAATTCCACGCCTTGACCGATGCGGATGGGGCCTGCGCCCAGTACCACGATCTTCTTTTTGTTCGTCAGCCGGGAGACGTTCCCGCTGGTGTAGGAGGAGTAGAAGTAGGGGATATACGCGCCGGTGTGGCAGGTGTCCACCATGCGGAAGGCCGGGAACATACCGTGTTCCCTGCGGAAATCGGACACGTCCGTCTCGGAGCATTTCCAGAGCCTGCTCACATATTTATCGCTGAAGCCCATCTTCTTCGCATCCAGAAGGGCTTCCGCCTCTTTGACGTGGAGTTTCAGGTATTCCTCCATATCCACAATGCGCTTGATGGCGTTCAGGAAATACACGTCGATGGCTGTAATTTCATGAATCTGCTCCACGGTGACACCCCGGTAGATGATTTCCGCAATGGCGAAAATGTTGTCGGAGCGGAACACGCTGATATAGTCCAGCAGCTCCTCCGTGGTCATGTCGTCGAATTTGTGATGGTAGATGTGGTTCGCGCCTACCTCCAGAGAGCGGATGCCCTTGAGCAGGGATTCCTCCAGATTGGAGCCGATGCCCATGACCTCGCCGGTGGCCATCATCTGGGTGCCCAGAATGTTGATGGCGGAGGTGAACTTGTCGAAGGGGAACCGGGGCAGCTTGGTGATGACGTAGTCCAGCTTCGGCTCAAAGGCGGCGTTGGTGTTGGCGATTTTGATGTCCTCCAGCGCCATGCCCACGGCGATTTTCGCGGTGACCCGGGCGATGGGGTAGCCGGAGGCCTTGGAGGCCAGAGCGGAGGAACGGGAGACACGGGGGTTGACCTCGATGAGATAGTATTTGGAGGAATTGGGGTCAAGGGCAAACTGGACGTTGCAGCCGCCCTCCACCTTCAGCGCCCGGATGATCTTGATGGCGGAGTCGTTGAGCATCTTCATGTCGTGGTCGCTGAGGGTCATGATGGGGGCGACCACCATGCTGTCACCGGTGTGGACGCCCACGGGGTCGATGTTCTCCATGCCGCAGATGGTGATGGCATGGTCACCCGAATCCCGCATGACCTCGAATTCGATCTCCTTGTAGCCCTTGACGGACTTTTCCACCAGAACCTGATGGACAGGGGAGAGGGCGAAGGCGTTGAGACCGATTTCCACCAGCTCGTCTTCATTGTAAGCAAAGCCGCCGCCGGTGCCGCCGAGAGTAAAGGCGGGACGAAGCACCACAGGATAGCCGATGCGCTTGGCGGCCTCCTTGGCCTCCTCCAGAGAGTAGGAAATTTCGGAGGGGATGACCGGCTCGCCGATGGACTGGCACAGCTCCTTGAAAAGCTCCCGATCCTCGGCACGCTCGATGGACTCGCTGGAGGTGCCCAGCAGCCTGACCCGGCATTCCCGCAAAATGCCCTTCTTTTCCAGCTGCATGGCCAGATTCAGACCTGTCTGACCGCCGATGCCGGGGATGATGGCGTCGGGACGCTCGTAGCGGATGATCTTGGCGATATATTCCAGCGTCAGCGGCTCCATGTAGACCTTGTCGGCGATGATGGTGTCGGTCATGATGGTGGCGGGGTTGGAGTTGCACAGCACCACCTCGTAGCCCTCTTCTTTCAGGGCAAGACAGGCCTGCGTCCCGGCGTAGTCAAACTCAGCAGCCTGACCGATGACGATGGGGCCGGAGCCAATGATGAGAATTTTCTTGATGTCGGTTCTTTTTGCCATGGTGTTTCTCCTCTCGTTATTTGGCGGTATGGGTTTCCGGAGCGGCGTATACCAGCTTTCCGTCACAGATGGTGGCGATGCACTTTCCATTGACCTGCCAGCCCGCGAAGGGCGTGGCTCTGCCCCTGGAAAGAAAGTCCTTCGGGTCGATGGCGTATGCGGCGTTCAAGTCCCAGATGCTGTAGTCTGTCCCCAGAGGAAGACCGAAGCGTCTGCGGGGATTGACGCACAAAAGCTCCAATAGTTTGTTCAGGCTTAGAATGCCCGGTTTTACCAGACAGGTATACAAAATCGGGAAAGCGGTTTCAATGCCCACAATGCCGAAGGCGCTTTTTTCCAGCCCTCGGGATTTTTCCTCGGCGGAGTGGGGGGCGTGGTCGGTGGCGATCATGTCGATGGTGCCGTCCAGAATTCCATGAATCAGGGCCTCCCGGTCTTCCTTTCCTCGCAGGGGCGGGTTCATTTTGAAGCGGCCGTCCTCCTGCAGGTCGCTGTCGTCCATCACCAGATAGTGGGGGCCGGTCTCGCAGGTCACGTCCAGTCCCTCGGCCTTGGCCTTGCGGATGAGCGCCACGCTTTCCTTCGCGGAGACGTGACAAACGTGGTAGGCGCAGCCGGTTTCTTTTACCAGCTGCAAGTCCCGGGCAATTTGCCCCCATTCGCTTTCGGAGCAGATGCCCCGATGGCCATGGGCTTTGGCATAATCACCGTCGTGGATGTACCCGCCCCGCAAGAGCGAGTTGACCTCGCAGTGGGCGACAATGGGCTTTCCAAGGGCTTTGGCGCGAAGCATGGCCTGACGCATCATGTCATCGCTCTGCACGCCCCGGCCGTCATCGGAAAACCCCACTACGTCGGGCGCCATGCCCTCCAGGTCGGAAAGCGCTTCGCCCTGTTCGCCGATTGTGATGGCACCGTAGGGGTAGACGTGGATGCAGGCGGTTTCCTCGATGAGACGGCGCTGAATCCCAAGATTCTCCACACTGTCCGGCACCGGGTTCAGGTTTGGCATGGTGCAGACCGCGGTATAGCCGCCCCGGGCGGCTGCCCGGCTGCCTGTGGCGATGGTCTCCTTATAAGAAAAACCCGGCTCTCTGAAATGCACATGCACGTCACAAAAGCCGGGAAAAATAACATATTCAGAAGAATCGAACCCGGAAAGACCGGGGGCGGAAAGGGAGGAACAAACCCCTTCGGAAAATACGGACCCCAAAGAAGCAGCGTAAACCTTGGCTTTCGTCATATCCGTCATGCTGATCTCCTTTCTGTAAAAAACTTCATGCATGAACACCGCACCACGAAAATGCGCAAATGCCGGTGCATGAAGTTTTTTGTGCATCATTTCCGGTTGCCCCGCAGGGGCGAGGAAATGGCACATTTCTTATTTTGCTATGCTTTTGCATAGCAAAACGCCCTGCCGGAAAAGCGGCAAGACGGGCGGGATGAGCCGCTGAACTTATCCGTTAAATTATAGCATGGGCAGGAGTGGTTGTCAATTGGGAAAAATGGACATGGATACACCCGAAAACGGCGGGGCTTTTGGGCATAGGGGCGCGATTGAACTGCCCCCTTGTCTCTTTCTGGGAGAGGCGGTTGAGCGAAGCGAAGACGGAGAGGGAAAACAGGAAAAAAGCCCTCTCAGTCACCTTCGGTGACAGCTCTCCCAGAGGGAGAGCCAAGGGGTGTACCCTGTTTTATTTTTCTTCGCCTTCCGGGAGGACTCCCGATTCCTTGAGCCTGTCCAGCGCCGTCCGGTAGCCGCCGCCATATACGAGGCACCGGTTGACCCGGCTGATGGTAGCCGAGCTGGCGCCGGTGGATTCCGAGACTTCGATATAGTTTTCGCCGCTGTCCAGCAGGCAGGCGACCCTGAACCGCTGGGACATGGCCTGCAATTCCTTGATGGTGGCCACGTCCTCAAAAAACAGGCGGCAGTCCTCCACCGTCCGCAGGGACAGAATGGCCTCGAAAAACAGATCTTCACCGGGATGTCGAACGATATCCATAACACGGAGTCCTTTCTTCTGGGGTGCTTTCCTATACTTTACCACTTTACCATATTGAATACAAGTCCCTTTTGGAGTTTTTCGCAGGAAAAAGGGGGGAAGAAGGGGCGGTTTTTGTGGGTTCCTCTGAAAAAGACAAATGTCCCTGTATGAGATACTTTTTTCCGCGCCAAATGCTTGACTTGCGCCTCCTGCGGTGCTAGAATTGGGAAATAAAATTTCAGAGAGGTGTTTACAATGGAAAGAAAAGATATTGACTGGGGCAATCTGGGATTTGGCTACGTCCAGACCGACATGCGCTATGTCTCCAATTTCCGAAACGGCCAGTGGGATGACGGCTGCCTGACCGATCAGGCCACCATTACCATGAGTGAGTGCGCCTGCGTTCTGCAATACGCCCAGACCTGCTTTGAGGGGCTGAAAGCCTACACCACCGAGGATGGACGCATCGTCTGCTTCCGCCCCGACCTGAACGCCCAGCGGATGGCCAGTTCCTGCCGCCGCCTGAAAATGCCCGTGTTCCCCGAGGACAGATTCGTGCAGGCCGTAGTGGAGACCGTCCGCGCAAACTCCCAGTGGGTGCCGCCCTACGGCTCCGGCGCGACGCTGTACGTCCGTCCGTTCATGTTCGGCAGCGACGCCATCATCGGCGTCAAGCCAGCGACGGAGTATCAGTTCCGGGTGTTCGTCACCCCGGTCGGCCCCTATTTCAAGGGCGGCATCAAGCCCCTGAAGCTGCGCATCTCCGATCTTGACCGGGCGGCGCCCAAGGGCACCGGCGACGTCAAGGCCGGTCTGAACTACGCCATGAGCCTTTACAACATTGTGGACGCCCATGAGAAGGGCTACGACGAGAACGTCTACGTGGATTCCGCCACCCGCACCCACATCGAGGAAACCGGCGGCGCCAACGTGATCTTTGTCACCAAGGACGGCAAGCTGGTCACCCCCAAGTCCGACACCATTCTCCCCTCCATCACCCGGCGCAGCCTGCTGCAGGTGGCGAAGGATTATCTCGGCATGGAGGTGGAGGAGCGCCCCGTGGAGTTGGCAGAGATCGGCGAATTTGCCGAGTGCGGCCTGTGCGGCACGGCGGCGGTCATCTCCCCTGTGGGCACCATTGTGGATCACGGCAAGGAAATTCACTACGTGGGTATGGGCCCCACCATCCAGAAGCTTTACGATACCCTCACCGGCATCCAGATGGGGCGTCTGGAAGCCCCCGAAGGCTGGATCCAGATCATCGAGTAATGTACAATGTTCAAAAAAGGCAAGCCGTTTTTCGGCTTGCCTTTTTTGCACGGAATTACGCGAGAATAGGCTTCAAAGCGTCGGCGAGAACCTTTTCCTGTGCTTCGGCTTCCGCCAGATCCTTGCCCAGAGTGGTGAAATAGGTCTTGATCTTCGGCTCGGTGCCGGAGGGGCGGACGATGACCGTCGCGCCGCCTTCCAGATTGTACACCAGCACATTGGCGGCGGGCAGGCCGGTCTGAGCGGTGTCCTGGTAGTCGGTGATTTTGGTCACCTTGTAGCCGCCAATCTCTACAGGGGGCTTCTCCCGCAGGGAGGCCATGATACCGGCCATCTTGTCCATGCCGGACAGGCCGGGGAACTCAAAGGAGTTCACCTTGTTCAGATACCGGCCGTATTTTGCGTAAATGGCTTCCAGCCGCGCCTTGATGGACGAGCCGATGGAACGGTAGTAGGCCGCCATTTCACAGATCAGCATGGAGCCAATGATGGCGTCTTTGTCCCGGACGTAAGGGCCTGCAAGGTAGCCGTAGGATTCCTCGAAGCCCAGAATGAAGCGATCCACCTCACCGGCAGCCTCCAGCTTGGCGATCTGGTCGCCGATCCACTTGAAGCCGGTGAGAACGTTGCGCATTTCCACGCCGTAATCCGCGGCCACGATGTCCGCGAGGGGGGTGGAGACCAGAGACTTTACCGCCACGGGGCGCTTGGGCATGGTGCCTTTTTCAATGCGGCCCTGACAGATGTAGTCCAGCAGCAGCACGCCCACCTCGTTGCCGGAGACCAGCTCGTAGGAGCCGTCGGGGCAGCGGATGGCAATGCCAACCCGGTCGGCGTCGGGGTCGGTGGCCAGCATCAGATCGGCGCCGGTCTTCTCGGCCAGCTCCAGACCAAGCCGCAGAGCCTCGAAAATCTCCGGGTTGGGATAGGGACAGGTGGGGAAGTTGCCGTCTGGGTACTGCTGCTCGGGGACAATGGTGATGTCGTCAATGCCGATGTCATGAAGCACCCGGGTGACCGGCACCAGACCGGAGCCGTTCAGGGGGGAGTACACCAGCTTCAGTCCGGCGGTTTTGCAGATGCCGGGGCGGACGGCGCAGGCTTCGATGGCGCTGTACAGCGCTTCCTTGCAGTCCTCGCCTACGTATTCGATCAGACCCTGGGCGACACCGTCTTCAAAGGACATCATCTTCGCACCGGTGAGAATGTCGGTTTTCTGAATTTCCGCGTACACTACGGCGGCGGCATCGTCCGTCATCTGGCATCCGTCGGGGCCGTAGGCTTTGTAGCCGTTGTATTTGGCGGGGTTGTGGGAGGCGGTGATCATGATACCGGCATTCGCCTTGTAGTACCGGGTGGCAAAGGACAGGGCGGGAACGGGCATCAGCGCGTCGTAAATCCGCACCCGAATGCCGTTGGCAGCCAGAACGCAGGCGGCGTTTCTGGCAAATACGTCGGAATTGATGCGGCTGTCATAGGAAATGGCGACCAGCTGGCTGCCGCCCTGGGTCTTGACCCAGTTCGCCAGTCCCTGGGTGGCCTGCCGGACAACGTAAATATTCATCCGGTTGCTGCCCGCGCCCAGAATGCCCCGCAGACCGGCGGTGCCGAATTTCAGCGCCACAGCAAAGCGCTCCTTGATCTCATTGTCCTGTCCCTCGATTTTCCTCAGTTCGTCGGTGAGGGCGGGGTCTTCCAGATCAGCGCTCAGCCAGCGCTTATAATCATCTATGTACATCGTTATCACCTTTTCTTCATATAAATGCACGTATAATATAGTTCATAAGGCAGAAAAAGTCAATGCCGGAGTGGGGGCAGCCGCGTTATGGGGGCAAAAAATGGGAGGCAACGGAAATCCGTCGCCTCCCTTGCGTATTTTAGAAATGTTTTCTCTTGCGATCGTAGACGCTTACAGCAGCCGCGCCGCAGAAGGAGAACAGCAGTACGCTGCCAAGAACCATGACGATCTCGCTGTCGCCGGTCTTGGGGATGTTGTCCTTGCCGTTCTTCACGGACTTCCACTGAGCGACATAGGTGACATCCTTGGTCACGGTGTCAGTGACCTTGGGGGACCAACCGGTGAAGGTGTAGCCCTTACGGGTGGGCTTGCCATCGAACTTGGGGGTATCGGTTCCGGCCTCAAGATCGCTGTAAACCTGATCCTTGAACGCCTTGCCCTTCACGCCGTCGGTGTAGGTAACGGTGTAGAGCTTCTCCCACTTGGCGGTGTAGGTCACGTTCTTGGTCACGGTCTCGGCGACTTCGGGTTCCCAACCGACGAACTTGTAGCCCTTACGAGTGGGATCCTTCGTGCCGAAGGCGGGGGTGCTGGTGCCGTAGGGGATGTCTTTGTAGACGACATCCTCGAAGACTTCCTCGCCCTTCACACCGTCGGTGTAAGTAACGGTGAGAAGCTCGCACTTGACGTTGAAGGTGACGCTGGTCTCCGCAGCCGTCCACTTCTCACCATTCCAGGTCAGCTCGATGGTCTTGCTGTCACGGTCATCAAGGGTGTGGGGGCCAACATTCTCTTCTGCGTTGTACTTGGCAACGTAATCCTTTGCGTTTACGGTGAGGATGCAGGTGTACGCAGTTCCCTTGCGCTCGGGGTCGGAGACGTTGTAAGTGTCTTCGATGAGCGTGTAGGACTTGCCGTTGTGCGCAGTGGTGGTCGTGCAGTCCACCTTCGCGTTGATGCCCAGCCCCTTCAGTTCATCGTAGGTGGGCTTTTCGGGGGGACACTCGACGTGGAAGGTGATGGGCAGTTCGGTCTTCGCGACCCACTTTTCGCCATTCCACTTCAGCTCGACGGTCTTCTCAGGCTGCTCGCCGACGATCAGCGCATGGGTCTTGCCCATATCGGAGCTGTACTTCTCGATGATCTTGGCTGCCTTGACAGTGATGGTGCAGGTGTAGCCCTCGGAGGCGGTACCGGTGACGTCGCTGACGGTGTACTCACCCTGCGTCGGCTTGTAGTCCTTCGCCCAGTGATTGACGTTCTGGTTGTCGCAGACGATCCGCACGCCTCTGCCGATCGCACCCTCGATGTCCTTCTTGCTGGGCTGCTCGGGGGGGCACAGGGTATGGAAGGTGACAGGCAGTTCGGTCTCAGCGACCCACTTTTCGCCATTCCACTTCAGTTCAATGGTCTTTTCGGCGGGTTCACCGGCAATCAGCGTATGAACCGCGTCGCCCATGTCGGAGTTGTACTTCTCGATGAACTTGGCAGCCTTGACGGTAACGGTGCAGGTGTAGCCATCGGCGGCGGTGCCCATGACAGCGCTGACGGTGTACTCGCCCAGCGTCGGCTTATACTTCTTTTCGCCGTGGTTGACGTTCTGGTTATCGCAGACAACCGCCACGCCTCTGCCAATCGCGCCCTCGATGGCCTTCTTATCGGGCTGTACGGGCTTCCACTGAGCGGTATAAGTGGCATTATCGGTCACGGTCTCGGCGACCTCGGGGGTCCAGCCGTCGAACACAAATCCCTTACGGGTGGGAGTGCCGCCGGAGAAAGCGGGAGTCGGGGTGTCCTTCTCCAGATCGGAATGGACATCGTCCTCAAAGGCTTTTCCGCCAACGCCATCGGTGTAGGTGACGGTGTAGAGCTTTTCCCACTGAGCGACGTAGGTCGCATTTTCGGTCACGGTTTTGGCAACCGTGGGTTCCCAGCCGAGGAACTTGTAGCCCGCGCGGGCGGGAGTGCCCTCGAAAGCGGGGGTGGCATCCTCGTACTTTGCCGTATAAGCCTGATCCGCGAATGCCTCACCGTTCACACCGTCGGTGTAGGTCACGGTGTAGGTGTTCTTTTCCCAAACGGCGTACAGATTCGTCCAGCCGTTCACGGTCTGGCCGGTCACGTCGCCGTTCTGACCCTCACGGCTCCAGAACTTGAAGGTGTAGCCGGTGCGGGTCGGGGTGGGAGCGTCCGCGGTGGGAAGGGTCGAACCAAAGAGCGCAGCGGTGCTGTACAGCCGACCTTCGGTCTTGCTGTGGTCATTCTGGAAGTCTCTCAAGGCTTCCTCACTCTGGAAGTAAACGACCTGGTACTTGTCATAGACCATGCACTTCAAATTCGTCCAGCCGCTGACGGTTTTCTCCTTCAGACCGGCAGGGGGATTTGCGGGGTTCGCCTTGTAGTTATTCCACGCGCCGTCGTCGTACCAGCCGTAGAACTTGTAGTTCCCGGTGTAATAGTCGGCAATGTCGATCGTGGACAGGTCAATGACATGACCCTTCGGCTGGCTTTCGAGCGCGACGTCCTTATAAGCCTTCGAGGTGTCGCCGTTGCGATAAATCACAAGATGGACGGGGAACAGCTCTTCTTCGCACTCGACAGGGAAGGTAACGGGGGCATTGACAACCCACCGACCCTCTACGTATTTCAGCGTAAGGGGCTTGGTGTTGTCACCGGTCAGGGTGTGCTTGCCGAAGTCGGTGTTGTACTTCGTTACATACTCATCAGCAGTGATGATAATGTCGCAGGTGTAGCCGTCGGTTTCGTTGCCGGAGACATCGCCGATGTCGTATGTTCCCTCGATCAGCGAGAAGGGTGCGGCGGTGTGCGTCTCGGGCTTCGTGGTGCAGGTCACTTCCACGGGCGCTTTCAGATTGGACAGATCTTCAGCACCGGGCCTTGCGGGCGGAACAATCTCCGTCACGCACGCGACGTCGAAAACAACGGGGGCGCCGCTCTCAACAGTCCAGCCATTATCCGTGTATTTCAGGGTAACGGTCGCGTTGACGCCCTTGGGATCATGGGCAGCGCCGGTATCGGTGTCGAACTGCTCCACATACTTCTGAGAGTTGATGGTGACAGTGTAGGTGTAGCCGTTCTCGGCGTCACCTGCAACCTCACTGGGGGTGTAGGAGCTGGCGATCAGAGCGTAGCCCTTACTCTTTAGGGTATGCGTGGCCGCGTTGTTGGTGCAGTTGACGGTGATATTACCGATCAGACCGCTGAGGTCGCCCTCACCGGGAGCCGTGGGCTTATCAGGCTTGGGGGGAGCTGCTTCTTCCCACACGGCGTACAGCGTTCTGGTCCAGGTGTTGCCATTCTTGACAACATCATTGCCTTGCTGGGATACGGAACACAGCGTGCCACCGGTGTAGATCGTATCAGATCCATCCTTGGCCTTCCAGCCCTTAAAGACATAGCCTTCCCGGGTGGGAATGGTATTCTTCACTGTAAAGGAGTGGTATCTGATAGCTGCATCTGTTGTAGACCACGAATCAGCACTGGGCGCGCCGGTGCCGCCATTGGCATCATAGTTCAGCGTGTATGTATATTTCGTGGTGGGATTGGGGTTCTTTGCTACGAGATAGATCGTAGTGCCCTTATTGCAGGCGGTCGTACCGCTCTTGTTAAGCGACCACGTTGTGGGATTCGCGTTGGATTCTTTCGACCAACCGACGATCTGGTAGCCGCTGTTGACGGAAGCGCGGCCTGCGGCGGCCTTAATATCAGAAATCGCGATCGTGTGGTTGTTATACGCGGTATCGGAGTGATTCGTCTTGTACTGGCAAACAAACTTGGTCTTTTCGGAAGAACCGTAGTTGTAGCCAATGTTGAATTCGTCACCCACATACAGGACGGTGAATCGGACATCGATCTTATGCCCGGTGTCCAAAGCGGCGGGATCTACATCGGGTCCGGGAATCGTCGGCAAGGTCACTCTTCTTGCACTGGTCTTGCCTGCCTCCCATTGGGCAACATAGGTGACATCCGCAGTCACGGTTCCCGCAACGGTGGGATTCCAGCCGGCGAAGGTATAGCCTTCCCGGGCAGGGGTGCCGCTGAAAGCGGGGGTCGTGGTACCGGACGACAGGTCGCGGTAAACCTGATTGGGAAATACTGCGCCGTCTGCACCGTCAGTATATGTAACGGTGAATGTTTTCGGCTCTTCCGGCGCAGGGGGATTCTCGTTCTTAGGCTGCTCCTGCGCGGGGGGGGTCGGTCTTCTTCTCGCCCTCGTCCACTACGACGGTCTTGGGCTGGGTTTCGTCAGCCCCCGTCGTATCCTCTGCCAACGCAGTCGTGGGCAGAAGTGTGAAGACCATGAACAGTGCCAGAAACAGACTGAAAATTCTGCGCAAACCATGGTTTTTCATCATGAAATACTCTCCTTTCATTTGGCGATCCATGCCGGAGGCACAGACTGTCTGCACGGTAATGCCATCATTACCTTTATGCCTGAATTATACGCAATATCACACCAAAAGTCAATGGAAAAAGACGTCGATTTTCTGCAATTGGCAAAAAAACAGGGCCGTCTCCATGAGACAGCCCTGTTATATGCGGGAATGGAATGACGGTCACTTTTTTCGGGCGACGACAACGAAACGGCCGTCCTCCACATGGTAGGCGCAGGTCACCAGCGTGATGAGCTTGTCGCCGTAGGCCGCGGTAACGCCGGTGTCGTAGAGCGCCTTGGAGCGGAAATTCGAGATGGCGTTGTTGAAGTCCGCCTCGTCCGCCGCGTCGATGAACTGATAGAACTTGAAGCAGTTCTCGTAGGTGTAATAGACCCGGTCATAGAAGGCCGCAAGCACCTCGTACTCGCCCTCCTCGTAGAGGGTGTCAAAGCGGATGGTGGGGTGCGCCTGCCAGTAGGATTTGCTCTCATACTTGGGCAGGGAGCGGAACATGCTGCCGTCCAGCATGTTGTGGCCGTAGATCAGCAGATTGTCGCTGTCGGCGGAGCAGTTGGCGTCGATAAAGGGAATGCCGCCGAAGCTGTACTCCCGCTTAAAATTCGTGTGCAGATATTTTTCCGGATCGGTGGGGGTGTGCATCACCGGGTAGTCGATGACGGTGCCGTCGATGCGCAGCCAGCCAAACAGATCGTGGTTCTGCTCATACAGGGGGGCATACTTCGCCAGCATCACCGGCTCCGTCGGCTCAGGCTCCGTGGGGACGGTGGTTTCCGTGGTCGGCCCGGTGGACCGGGTCTCCGGCGGCGTGGTCTCCACGGGGGCAGCGGTGGCCGTGGCGTTTTCCTCCACCATTTCGGAGAGTTTGCGGAAATCACTGCGGGCTTTGCCCATATGGATCAGAATGGCAGCCACCGCGATCAGCGCGATGCAGAACACTGCCACGAGGATGATGAAAAGGGGATTGGGTCCTCTTCTTCTCCGTCTGCGCTGCCCGGCGTCATTGCGGCGGGGCGGGACGGGGGTGCGGGGTGTCTGGAATTTGCCTTGCCTGTTTGCCATGTTTCTTCCCTCTCAATATGGGATGCTCCGGAAGGGCATCCGCCGGAAAAGGGCGGCGACGGAATCTCCGCCACCGCCCTCGTTCAACAGTTTACGTTGTTTTCTTAACTCTGTCTTCTCTTGCGGTCGTAGACGCAGACAGCAGCCGCGCCGCAGAAGGAGAACATCAGAACGCTGCCCAGAATCATGGCAATCTCACCGCTGCCGGTCTTTGGAACGTTGTCCTTGCCGGAGTTGGACTTCCACTGGGCTTTGTAGGTGACATTGCCCGTCACCGTATCGGTAACCTTGGGAGACCAACCGGTGAAGGTGTAGCCGGTGCGCTTGGGAGTGCCGCCGGTGAACTTGGGCGTGTCGGAGCCGTAGGCCAGATCCTTGTGAACTTCATCCTTGAAGATCACCTTGTTCTTCACGCCGTCGGTGTAGATAACGGTGTAAAGCGAACACTTGACCTTGAAGGTGACACTGTTCTTTTCGGCAGTCCACTTCTGGCCATCCCAAGTGAGCACGATGTCCTTGGTGGCATCGTCATCCAGCTCATGCTTGCCTACGCGATACACGGTGCCGCTATACTCACCGACGTACTTTTCCGCCTTGATGGTGAGGGTGCAGGTATAGACATCGTTTTTAAGCGTGGGCGCGCTGATCTCGTAGGTATTCTCCAGCAGGGGGCTCCAGGCCGGATCACGATGCGCGGAAGTGGTGCCGCAATGCAAAGTCACGGAAATGTCCGGGAGCTGCTCAAGGGTGGGTGCTGTGGGCGGGACGATCTCGGTCTCGCACTTGACCTCGAAGGTGACATCGTCCGGTCTGCTCCAGTCCTTGGCTTCACTGTCCCACGTCAGAGTAACGGTCTTGCTCGCGTCGTTTTCGTGGACGAGGGTGTGCTCCTCGCCCTTGGCGTTGCTGTATGTAGCAACATATCCGGCTGCCTCGATGGTGATGGTGCAGGTGTAGCCGTCCTTGGCATTGCCTTCAACTTCACCGATCGCATACCTGCCTTCGTGCAGAGGGTAGATCGCGGTGCCGTGAACGTCTTTCTTCGTCGTGCAGATCACTTTTATGAAGCTGCCTAGATCAGCGGGGACGGGCTTTTCGGGCGGAACGATCTCGGTCACGCACGCAACGTTGAAGGAAACGGGGGCGCCGCGCTTCACAGCCCATGCCTTATCCTTGTATTCCAGCACAACGGTGGCTTCGCCGTCCTTGGGGGTGTGAGCCGAGCCGGTATCGGTATCGAACTGATTTACGTACTTCTCGGACTTGATGGTGACAGTGTAGGTATAGCCGCTCGTGGCGTCGCCTTCGACACCGCTGGTGGTGTAGGAGCCGTCGATCAGAGCATAGCCCTCGCTCTTAGGGGTGTGAGTGGCCGAGCCGCTGGTGCAGTTGATGGTGATATCGCCGATCAGCTTGCTGAGCTCGTCGTGGTTGGGAGCAGCGGGTTTTGTGCCGTAGCGAACCGTGAAATTGACATGAGGATAAGCAGTATCAATGGACGGCGCGATCCACTTGCCATCGACATAACTCAGCGTGATTTTCTTGGTAGCCGCAGGAGGGGTATGCGTTGCCTTCTTATCCTGGTCGAACTGCGGCACATAACTTTCCGAGCTGATGGTAACATCGCAGATATATGTACCAACGCTGGATTGACGAGGTGCGCTGATTTCTTTGATAGCATCCTCGATCAGGTCGAAATCCTTACTCCCGTGATTAACGTCTGTATTGTCACATACGATCGTTACCTTGATATTTGCGCCGAGGACATCGTCCTTCGTGGCCTGCTCAGGCACGGAGGGAGCGGTGTCGCACACAACGTTGAAAATAATGGGGAGGGGAGTCTTAGGAGACCAGGTCCTCGTGCTGCTGTCGTATTCCAGAGTGATGACCTTCGGAGTGTAATCGGCGGTGGAGAGCGTATGCCCAGTATATTTCGTATTGTAGTCCTCCACATACGGCTGTGCGTTCACGGTAATATCACACGTGGGAATGTCACCGCTGCTATTAACGTCGCCGACGGTGAAGGAATCATCCTTGAGGGGGTATGCAGCAGCGGGGTGGACACCAGAACCGGCGGTGCCGCAGAAAATTTTCACTACCTCATTGCCCAGCAGAGCCTTGACATCTTCAGCCGTGGGCTTGGTGGGCTTGTCAGGCTGGGGAGGCGTGGGCAGGTCTTTGCCGCCACTTATATGGACATATGTGGAGGTGCCGCCAGCTGTGTTAAAAGAAAGACCAAACGTGACAGTGCCTGTCGCTGCCGACATATCTTTGTTGTAGATCCATGCATTCTGCGGGAGGTCTGCTTCGTAATTGTCAATTTTCAATTTGACATACAGCTGCCAGCCGGTTTCATTACTCCCTACAAAATGCGCAGTCGCAGAGCAATCTTTTGGGTTGTCGCTGCCGACATCGCTCCTGTTTATGTATTTGAAAAACTTAAATGAGCCTACGTCATGCGTTCCTTTTGTGGGGTTATAAAACGGTGCGCTGTAGCTGGAAATATTCAGCGTAAGCGGCACACTGCTATTGGCATAAGCAGCTACGCCGCCATTCCCGTCCTGCGGTTCCGCAATATCCTCCGCGAACGCAGCCGTCGGCAGAAGGGCGCAGACCATCATCACGGCCAACAGCAGGCTGAAAATTCTGCGCAAACTAGCGTTGTTCATAATGAAATACTCTCCTTTCATTTCAGGTCCGCGCCAGAGGCACAGACCACTTGTTACAGTAACGCCTCCATTACCTTTCTGGTAGAATTATAGTATAACCTGCGCATAAAGTCAATGAAAAATGCTGCCGATTTTTGGAGAAGTTACAGAATCTTAAGAAATAAATCGAGGCGGTTAAGGCGGCACTTTTACCGGAAATCCTGCCAAAACGGGGGGCGTCTTCTATATCCTGCAACCTCATGATACTGTCCACGAATTGGGGTTTTCCCCTCTGAGGGATGTCCACTTTTCGGGGATACCCCTCACCCTCCGTGTCCATTTTTATGGGTACAGTTTACTTCGCTCGGCCACCTCTCCCAGAGGGAGAGGCAAGGGGGCGTCCGCACAGTAAAAATTGGCTCCCGAATGTTCGGGAGCCAATCAAATGGGTGTTGACGGTTAAGCCTTGCCGGCGCAGCCCAGAACGTCCACCAGCTTGTGGCGAACCAGTTCCTTGATGTTGGCACGGGCGGGCTTCAGGTACTCGCGGGGGTCAAACTTGTCGGGATGCTCGTTGAAGAACTGACGGATGGTGCCGGTCATGGCAAGACGCAGGTCGGAGTCGATGTTGATCTTGCAGACGGACAGC
>QWCE01001327.1_pt1 | contig 38377 bp, 30 predicted proteins | sample 1972531 | NCBI WGS metagenome assembly QWCE01 (sample SAMN09866716, study PRJNA288562) | Human gut metagenome isolate term4_stool, whole genome shotgun sequencing... | reverse complement strand
AAAAAGAAAAAATATAATAAAAAATTAGAATTAAACAAAAGAAGGATAGGAGAAAATAATGGAGAAGTTTATACCAATAATAATAGATATAATATTAATAGGATATGTTATATACAGTGGATTTAGAGGCTTTAAAAAAGGAGTATTAGGTACAATAATAGAAATAGCATCAATATTAATAATACTTCCAATATCTATATTATTATCACAACCATTATCTGAAGTTGCATATAAAAATTTTGATTCACCAAAACAATTAGAACAATCTATTAAAGAAACTTTGATAAAAGAAGAACAAGAAGAAAATAGTGAAAATGATAATAATAGTATTTTTTCACTAAAAATATTTAAAAAACAAATAGATAAAGCAGGAGAAAATACAGCTAAAACAATTACAATGATAGCTGTTAGAGCAATAATTACATTAGCACTATACATATTACTTAAATTTATTCTATTTATCACAGATAAGTTTATAGGAGGAATACTAGATGCTATACCAATAATAGATGGTATAAATGGAATAGGAGGAGCTGCACTTTCTGTACTTAAATCTGCAATAGTAATATTTGTAATACTATATTTGATTAGAATAACAGCAACAGTAATACCAAATAACAAGGTTAAAGAGCACATACAAGGTACAGTTGTAACAAGAGAATTATATAATAATAATATAATAGACAATATTATGGGGTAAATATGGAATTTAAAAATTCTGAATTAATATATATTGTAGGAGATGATATATATTATATTTCTAATATACAAGAATTGAATAAAATTGTTTTAGGAAAAATAAGTAATGAAGAGCAAAAGAAAATAAGGATGATTGAAATAGCTAAAATATTAAGTTATGCATATAATATAGATATAATATCACTTAAAGAAATTAAAGAATTTTCTGATATATTACTAAAACATATAATAATTGATGACGAAATAATATATTATACTACACTTGCTAAAAATGGATTAATTACATTATATGAAAGAGAAGATGCAAATATATTTTTGAAAAAAGATATATTAGAAAATGAAAAAAATAATAATATAAATCAGAAATATAAATATTATAATGTGGGGGAAAATGCTGAAAATATAATAAAACAATATATGATTAAAAATAACAATATATAAAATATATAATAATAAGAAATAAAAACCGCAAATAGCAAATAAAAGGATGTTTATGAAAAATAATAAAAAAGAAGGATTTAAAAATATTGACCCTAAAGTATTGCAGGAAGTATATGTCATTTTAAAAGCAACAGATGATGATTTGACTAAAAAGATACCAAGAAGTATACTGTCATTAATTTTAGAAAATAAAGATGATAATTATGATTATAAATTAGAATATAAAAAATTAAAAAAACAACCTATGAAAGAAGAAACTAGAAATATATTAGCGGCAATATATAATAAATATATGAATAAGTAATGGAATACATATGGAAAAATTTACAAAAGATATTATAGACAAATTAAATATACAAGATGATAAGGTAGAAAAAAATACCTTTTCATTTGATGCCAAAATATTAGATATATTAGATGATATTGCTAAATTAAAAGAATTTAAAAATAGTGATAAAGAAATAACAAAAAAAATTATATATAATATACCAATTTTGATAGAATCAGATATACAATATGTATTAAGTGAAATAATTATTTCATTAGAAAATGTACTAAGTGAAGAAGAAAAAGAAAATATAATATCTGAAATAATTAAATACTATATTGAAATTGTAAAAGTAGAACGAGATGAAATAAAAAAGAAAAAGCAATTAGAAAAAATATATGAAAAAATAATAAAAAATGGAAATATAAAAAGAAATAGAAAAATAAGTAAAGAAAGAAAAATTAAAATTGTAGAAAAAGATGAAAAACAAATATTAAATGAATTCAAAGAAATAATTTCAGAAACAGAAAATAGAAATAATAAAAATAAAAATAAAAAAATAAGACTAGAAGATATAAGAAAAGATATTAAAAGAAGACAAGATAAAATCAAAAAAGAAAAATATGAGCTAAATGAAGAAATAAAAAAAGAAAAAATATATAATCTATCTACAAAATACAGCTTAATTAGAGTTTTAAACACATTAAAAAATGAAGATGATAAACTAGAAAAATATATAAAATTAATAGAAAATGACGTTATAACATTAAATACAAAATTAGATATAACATTATTAAATCTTAAAGATGAATATATTGTAAAATACTTAAAAAATATAATTAAACTAAATAAAGAAAATATAAAATATACATATGATATATTATCATATGTAAATGATGAAAATATAAAGATAAAAATGCTACTTGAAATTATAGAAGAAAATACAAAGGAAAGCTTAATTATTTTAAATAATTGCAAATTAGATACCATTTTCTATAATTCTAAAGTAAAATTAGATGATATAACAATTTTAAAAATTATTGAATTAACGCCAAAAATACAAAGTATAAATGAAAAAAGACTGTTATATATATTATATAGTTTGTTATCTGAAAAAGATGTACAAAAATATGGTAAAGAATTATTTGAAAGCTATGTAGTTGAAGATATAAATACATATGTTTCTAGGTATAATGCAATAAAAAAAGATGAAGAATTTAAAAAAATAGAAAATATTATATATAAAAAAGATATACATTTTGATATAACTATGCAAGTATCAGGAGGACTTCCTGTAAGTATGATAAAATATTTGAAAAAGCATATATTTAACTTAGATAAATATAATAATTTTAATATTAATAATAATGATGGAATTGTAAATGAAAATGATACAGCTGATTTAAAAGAAGAAGTAAATAGAAAAATTGAAGATAGAATAAAAATCATTGAAGATAAAAGCACTGTAAATGGGAAAAAAATAATAATTAAAAACGTTTCAACTTTTAATAATGATATTGAAATGCTAGACAATATATTAGCTTTTTTAAGATATAGCAAAAGCAACATATTATACGATTCTCTTTTGAAAATAGATATAAGCACTAAATATATTGATGATCCATCAATATATGAAAATTTAATAAACGAGTGGAAATTAAATAAGAATATAATATCTAAAATGCTATATTATAATAATGAGCATGAATCAAAAGAAGTACGAGAATATAATAAAAAAGGATTTGATATTATAGAAGAAAGAAATACATTATATAATATTAAAGATGAATACGATTTATGCAAATTACAAAATAAAATAATAAGAGATAATAAATATAATAAAGAAAAAATTAATTTTTTAAATATTTTAAATAAAGAAAATAAAAAAAGTATAACATTTAATATATACAATTATAGCTTAGAATATGATAAGTTTATGTACAATTTAATATACTATATCAAGATTTTTGAAACAGCTATATTAGTAGAAGAAGACGATATAGTGACAAAAAAATTTAGTCAAATGCTAAAAGAAGAATCTGATATTGAAAGAGCAAAAATATTATTAGATATAATGTTTCAAAATGAAAAAGCAATAAGTATTTTGATGCTAAATAATGACAATAATAATTTTAAAATGAGATATTATAATAATTATATAAGTAATAGTAAGAACACAAAATTTGAAAAAGAATATTTATCAAATTTTAAAAATATAGAAAAAAATTATAGTGATATTAATACTACTAATACTAGTACTAGTGTTAATAATATTAAAGACCATAAATATTTTGATAAAAATGATTATAGAAGTATAAATGAAAAATTAAGAAATATTAAAAAAGTATTAATAGCAAAAAAATAAAATCATAGATAAAAAGCTATGTTTAAATATTGAATAAATAATTCTAATTTGCTATAATATCAGTGTTTAAAGAGGTAAAAATTGAGCAAAAAAAATAAGAAAAAGAAAAAAGGAAAAGGATTGTCTATTTTTCTATTTATTATAATAATACTAGTAAGCTTTCTACTATTTTTCTATGTTAAAATAGAAAGAAATGGTGGCGGTATTAGAGGGTTGATATATACAATATTTCAAGGAGAAAGAATAGATCCTAGTGAATTAAAGCCGATATATTCTGTAATATTAGGAACAAATGAAGATAATACTGATACAATATTACTTGCAGGATATAATCCTAAAACAAAAGAAGCATCACTACTTTCGATACCAAGAGATACATTTGTTGGAAATAATGTTGAAAATGGTAAAGCAAAAGATAAGATAAATTCAGTATATAGGATTGCAGGACCAGAAAAGGTTTTAAAAGAAATAAGTGAACTTGTTGGTTTTGATGTAGATAATTATGTTATTGTAGATACTGAAGGATTAGTTAAAATAGTTGATGCAATAGGTGGAGTATATTATGATGTTCCAATTGATATGAATTATCATGATTCATCACAAAAATTATCAATTGAGCTAAAAAAAGGATATCAAAAATTAAATGGTAAACAAGCAGAAGGATTAGTTAGATTTAGACACAATGATGATGGATCAACATACCCATATAGTTATGGTGTAGAAGATCATGGAAGAAATAAGACACAAAGAAATTTCATAAAAGAAATGTCTAAACAATTATTACAAGCTAAAAATATTACAAAAATAAATACAATAGCAAGAGTTGTAAGAGAAAATGTTAAAACTAATTTAACAGAAGATGAAATAAGAAAATATGTACCATTCCTATTAGATTTAAATATGGAAGATATAAAGCAAGGAATTGTACCAGGAAAAGATGTAAACACAACAGCATGGTTCTTTTTACCAGATGAAAAAAAGCTAAAAGAAATTATTTATGATCTTTTTGTATTTAAAGATGACCCAAGAAAATATGATTTTCAACCATTAAAAGAAGAAAAAACAGAAGTTGAAAAAACTGTGGATTCAATGATTGAAAAGAAAGATATTAAAAAAATAGGTGAATTAATTAAAATGAAAAAAGAAAATAAGTTGAATTAAATTAAATAAAAAATATAATAAAGAGTTTAATGGAATTTAATTTAATAAATAAAAATAAATTAAATATATTAAAAAGATGGGGAATTATTCCTCATCTTTTTTTGATTATTAGCTATATATAAGATATAATTTGATAATTTTAATTAATAATAATAATTAATAAGTAATTATTAATTAAAAAGTATATTAAAATCATTTGATAATTTTAAAAATGCAGGAATTGCAACCTTATTTAAAGGAAGATTAGATATGTTGTTAGAAGCAAAGTCATTTGTTTTTTCAATTAATTCCTTAGTTAATGCAAACCTTTCATCATTTGTTTTTGTATTAAATACAGCAATATAATATGGTATATCTTGTATATATACTTTAGTAATTAAACAATATCCACTTTCAGTTGTATAACCCGTTTTTAAGCCAACAACATTTGGATTATAGAAAGGTGAATCATTATTTAAAAATAAGTTTGTTGAATGTATTTTAAAACTCTTTTTTTCACCATTTGATGAAATATATGGTATATCACAAGCAGGTACTTTGGTTATATCTTCAATGTTTGTATACTTATTACCAAATATAGAAATAATGATTTGGTCAGTTGCAGTTGTATAATGGTTTTCATCAAATAATCCATATGGATTTGTATAGTTGGTATTTGTTATATTTAATATTTTAAATAGGCATGTATATATATTTTGGTTTTCAAAAAATTCTACATTTTTGCTTTTAAGTTTTTCATCAATTAATCTTTTAAGAGTTTTAGTACAATCATTTGCTGACATAATTAATGAAGATTTAAGAAGATTGCCAATTGTAATCTTATCACCAGGTTTAAGAATTGTAGATATATATCCCTCAGGTATATTCTTATCTTCTTTAGTAATTTCAATTACATCATTTAAATTGTCTTTGAAAATCATACTTGCAATTATATCTGTAGTTAGCTTTGTAATACTTGCAGGATAAACCTTTTTTTCTGGTTCTTTTGTAGCTAGTATATTTAAATTATCACCCCTTACTATGATATAGGAACTATTATAATGTTTTTTATCAACTTCTGCTATTGCTTTTAAATATTCATTATATTTATATGTATCTGCTATATTTGGCCTGATGATATTTATTGGTTTTATAATATTTTCTTTAGAAAAATCATTGTAATTATTTTGGTAGAATAAATATAAAAATGCAGTAAAGAAAAAAAATAATGTTAAAAAAACTTTTTTCATGTTTAATTTTCTTTTTGTATTAGAGTTTTTAACATTTATTTTTGAACTATTACTATTTTTTTTACTATTATATACTGTGCTCAAAATATCTCCTAACTTTAAATCTTAACTTAAATATTATAGCAATTATATATATTTTTAGCAAATAAAACAATAAATAATAACAATAACATAATTAAGAAAAATATATAAAAATGAAAAATGTAAATTATAAAAAGTAAAAAAATATAAAAATACAAAATTTATTAAAAAGCAAGAAAAAATAAAAAAGTGAAAAATTAAAAAAAGTAAAAAATTAAAAGAAAAAAATAAAAAAGAAAAATAAAAAGTAATTAAATAAATAATAATTAATATAAGGAGAAAATATGTTTGAAAGAATAAAAGAAAAAATAATGGAAATAGATAAAGAATATATAGTAATAGGTATAATATTAGTTACCGTATTAGCATATATAATAATAACAGGTAAAGCAGATAAAAAAGACGTACAAGAAGAGCAAAAACAAGCAGAGATTAAAGAAGAAGAAAAACAAGAAGAATCTAAACAAAAAATATATGTACATATTGATGGAATGGTAAAAAAGCCAGGACTTATAGAATTAAAAGAAGATGCAAGATTAAATGATGCAATAGAAAAAGCAGAAGGATTAACAGATAAGGCTGATACAGAATTAATTAATTTAGCTATGCAATTAGAAGATGGTACAAAAATATATATTCCTTCAATAGATGATAGAAAAAAGAATGAAGAAGTAAAAAAAGCTGAAGAAGAACAAAATAGTGAAATTAAGTTAAATGAAGATAATGGAATAATAAAAATAGGAAAAGAAGATTTAGAAAATAATACAAAAACAAATGAGTCTAAGGCAAGTGCTAAAAAAAGTAGTTCATTTTCAAAAAAAGAAAATGGAAAGATAAATATAAATAAGGCATCAAAGGATCAATTGATGACACTAAAAGGAGTAGGCAATTCTACAGCAGATAAGATAATTGAATATAGGAATAAGGAGGGAGGATTTAAAAAAACAGAACAACTACTTGAGGTAAGTGGAATAGGTGAATCAAAATTTAATAAAATTAAAGATAATATTATACTTTAAATTAATAATATTTAATAAAATTAAAAAACATTCAAATATAGGTGATTAAGTTAACTTTTTACTTTTACTGTGATATATTTAAAATACAAATGCAAAAAAAGTTTAAAAATACTTAGGAGAAAAAATGAAACTTAAAAAGATATACATGAATGGATTTAAATCGTTTGCAAATAAAACAGAGATAATTGCAAATGATGGTATAACTGGAGTTATTGGGCCTAATGGTTCTGGTAAAAGTAATATAGCTGATGCAATAAGATGGGTACTAGGTGAGCAAAGTATTAAAGCATTAAGAGGAAGTAAACCACAAGATGTTATATTTTCAGGAACACAATTTAGAAGAGGTGCAGGCTTTGCAGAAGTAGAATTACTATTTGATAATACAGATGGTGATATACCAATTGAATATGATGAAGTAAGTGTTGGAAGAAAACTATATAGTGATGGTGAATCTGCCTATCTTTTAAATGGTGCAACTACAAGACTTAAAACTATACAAGAACTTTTTATGGATACAGGAATTGGAAAAGATGGTTATAGTATTATAGGACAAGGTAGAATAGATGAAATACTAAGCAATAACTCAGAAAAAAGAAGAAAAGTATTTGAAGAAGCAACAGGTATTGTTAAATACAAAGAAAGAAAAAAAGAAGCAAAAACAAATATAGAAGTAACTGAAGACAACTTAGTTAGAATAACAGATATATTATCAGAAATTTCTAATAATCTAGAAACATTAGAAGAACAAAGTGCTAAAGCAAAAGAATATCTTAGACTTAAAGATATTAAGAAAAAATTAGACTTAAGAATATTTAAAGAAGAGATGGCATCTTTTGATATACGTTTTGAAGAAAACAATTCTAAGTTAAAAGAAATATCAGGAAGTATAGAGGAAGAAAAAGAAAAGCAAGAAAAAAATCAAGAAAATATACAAAAAGTATTAGATACTATTTCTAACATAGACAAAAAAACAGAAGCAAGCTATAAAAATATTGGTGAAAGTAGTAGTGAAATTTCTAATATGGAAAAAGAAATAGCACTATCTAATGAAAAAGTATTGTCACTTAAAGATAGCATAAGATTATCTGATACAGATATATTAGAAGCTAAAAACAAAATTGCATTAAAAGAGGAAGAAAAGAAATTAAAACTAGAAAAATTAGAAAGAAGCAAAAAAGATTCTTTAATATTTAAAGAAGAGTTAAAAGAAAAAGAAATAGAAAAAGAAAAACTTAAAAAAGTATTAGCAAAAGATGAAAAAGCAAAAGAAGAAAAAAGAAAACAAATAGAAGAAGTAAAAGACAAAGAATATGAAATAGATGGAGAAATATACAAGGAAAAATTAGAGCTAGAACATTTAAAAGAATTAAAAACAAGAAAAGAAAATGAAAAAAGAGATAAGACATTAGATGTTGATAGACAAAAACTTGCAATAGAAGATGAAAAGAAAAAGTTTGCTAAAGAAAATGGAGAATTATTAGAAAAGGTAGCAAAACTTGAAAAAGATAAAGAAAACTTGAGCAAAAAGATAACAGAGATTGCTGAAGGAAAAAATAATATAGAAAAACAAAAACAAGATATTGCAATTAAAACAAACAAGTTAAATATATTAAAAAGTTTGGAAAAAGAAAAAGAAGGATTTTCTTTTGCAGTTAAAAATATATTAAAAGCTAAAACAAATAATACCGAAATAGGTAAAAAAGCTCTAGGAGTAATAACAGATATAATAACTGTAAAAAAAGAATATACAAATGCAATACAGACAGCACTTGGAAGTTCTATGCAAAACATTGTGGTAGAAAATGAAGAAGATGCAAAAGATATAATAGAATATTTAAAAGAAACAAAAAGTGGTAAGGCTACATTTTTACCAATTAGAAGATATGCAGGTAAAAAGAAAAGCGATAATGAAAAAGAAGTACTTAAGAAAGCAAAAAGTATAAACATAAAAGTGGTAACTGCTAAATCTGTAATTAAGACAGAAGAAAAATACATAAATGTATTAGAAAGCATTTTAAACAACAACTATATTGTAGAAAATATGGATGATGCAATAGTGCTTTCTAGAAATATACCATATATTAGGATAGTAACTAAAGCAGGTGATGTAATTAATCCTTCTGGAAGTATAACAGGTGGTTATACAAATAGTAGTAATAATATATTAAGTAGAAAAGCACAGATAAAAACATTAGAGCAAGAACTTAAAAAACAAGGAAATGACTTAGAAAACTTAGAAAAGCAATACACAAAAGAATATGTGAATGTGGATAATATAAAAGAAAATTTAGGAAGCATAGAAGATAAACTATCTGAAAGCAAGATTACACTTGCTGTTGCAAATAGTAATATAGCGGCAAAAGAAGATGTACTTAAGCAAGAATTAGAAACTAAAAAACATATTGAAGAAGATATATTAAAAATAACAGAAGATATTGCAAATATTAAAAAAAGTATTTCAGAAAATGAAAAGAAAAAAGAAGAATTAAATACAAAAAAAGATAGAATAGAAGCAGAGATAAAAAAGCTTAATGAAAATATAGTAAACAAAGAAGATGTTAAAAAACTAGAAGAGATAAATGAAGATATAGTAGACTTAAAGATTTCAATATCATCATTTGATGAAAATGAAAAATCTATTCAGGAAATAATAGATATAATACAAAAAGATATTGATGAAAACAATGAAAAAATACAGGGTAAAAATACTAAAACAAAAGAAGTAGAAAAACAAATAGAAGAATTAGAAAATAGTATTAAAACTTTGAAAGAAAAACTAAAAGAAAAAGAAAATGAAAGTGAAGAAATTAGAAGAATACAAGAAAAGATAAAAGAAGAGAAAAAGGAAATACTAGAAGAAAAAGAAAAATTAGAAAAAGAAAAAGATAATATTGAAAAGGAAATAGACAAACTACTTCCTGAAAAAGCTAAATTAGAACAAATACTATATAGGGTGGAACTACAAAGAGAAAACTTAGCAAATAATATTTGGGATGATTACGAAGTTACATATAATAATTTGGTACTAGACCTAGAAGATGAATTGTATGAAAAATATGAATTAAATGAAAGAGACTATGATAATAATGTAGTTGCATTTAATACAAAAAAGGCAAATGGTATATTAGATAAGACAGAAAAAGATATTAAAAATATGGGCGAGATAAATATTGGGGCAATAAAAGAGTTAGATATTGCAAAAGAAAGATATGATTTCTTAAAAGAACAAAAAGATGACTTAGAAAAATCAAAAAAAGAATTGCAACATATAATAACAGATATATCTTCAACTATGGAAGAACAATTTGTACAAAGAATGAAATTAATTAATAAAAACTTTAGTGGTATTTTTGAAGAACTATTCGGAGGTGGAAGAGCTAAGATAGAACTAGAAAATGAAAAAGATCCACTAAATACAGATGTTATTATCAAAGTAGAACCACCAGGAAAGAAATTACAAAATATGTTATTGTTATCTGGAGGAGAAAGAGCACTAACTGCAATTGCAATACTATTTAGTATATTAAATATTAACCCATCACCATTTTGTGTATTAGACGAAATAGAAGCGGCATTAGATGATGCAAATGTACAAAGATATGCAAACTATCTTAAAAAATATGCAGATAGTTCACAGTTTATTGTAATAACACATAGAAAAGGAACTATGGAATCAGTAGACACACTATATGGTGTAACTATGGAAGAAAATGGTATAAGCAAGCTTGTATCATTAGACTTAGGTAAGATTAAGTAATACAAAATTAGTGTGAATAAAAATATAGAATATAGAATGGAAAATAGAAAGCATAAAATAAATAGAAAATGTTAAAAATATTAAAAGGAAATGCAATTATAAATATAATTTTTGTATTTCCTTTTTTGTGTATATAAGCTAATATTTAAGAATTTAAATATTATATTTATTATAGTAAAATAGTGTGTTGTTGTGGTATAATATACTATAGTGTTTAAGATTACTTACTTAGAAATATGTAATAGTTGCACTGAAAATAAAGAAAGGATATAAAAATATTTAATTATGTATTTTTAAAATAAAATACATTGTTAAATAATTTTAGAAAGAAAAGATGAAAGAAAAAAATAATTATAATGAATTAAGAGGATTAGAAAAAAATATTTCTTATACCTTTAAAAATAAAAAGCTACTTGAAATAGCAACACATCATAGATCATACTCAAATGAATTTGATGTAGAGAATAATGAAAGATTAGAGTTTTTAGGAGATAGTATATTAGAATTTGTAATGACAGATCACCTATATAAAAAGCTTGCAGATGCTAAAGAAGGAGATATGACTAAGATGAGGTCATATATTGTATGTGAGGATAGTCTTTTTGATGTAGCAGAAAAATTAAAATTTGCAAAATATATTAAATTAGGAAAATCACAACTAAAATCTGGTGGAGTATCAAAACCTATACTTGCAGATATGGTTGAAGCAGTAATAGCGGCAATATATTTAGATTCAAATATTGAAGTGGTATCAAAGTTTATACTACATAACTTAAAAGATAATATATACTATGCAACACATTCCCAATACCTACAAGATTACAAAACATTATATCAAGAAAAAGTACAAGCAGAAGGTGTAAGAGAAATAACATACGAATTAATATCAGAAAGTGGACCAGATCATGATAAGGTATTTGAAATAGAACTTTTAGCAGATGGAAAATTCATATCTAAAGGAATTGGTAAATCAAAAAAAGAAGCACAAATACATGCAGCTAAAAAAGCATTAATAGATATGGGAATAATTAAAGATAATGATTAAATAATTAAAAAAGTAAAAATAAAATAAGATAAAAGGATTATACATGAAATATATTGATTTTTTAGATAATATAAAATTAATTAAAGAAGATGATTATTATTATATTGAAATAGTTGAACTAGAAGATACTATATTAAAAGATATATTTGAAAATGGTCAATGCTTTAGATGGGTAAAAGAAGATGAAAGCGACTCATATATTGGAGTACTTCCTGAAATGGTAATAAAAGCAAATGAAGAAAAAGGTTTAGAAAATAAGACAAATATATTTTTAAAGATAAAGATACTAAAAGATAGCAAATTAAATGATGAAGAAAAATTAAAAGAATATATATATAATTATTTTGATTTAGGTTCAGATTATGGAAAAGTTAAAAAAGAATATAGTTTAAAAAATGAATCACTAAAGGAAGCAACAGAATTTGGAAAAGGAATAAGGATATTAAAACAAGAACCATATGAGACAATATATTCTTTTATTATATCTGCAAATAATAATATACCAAATATACGAAAAGGAATAGAAAATATTTCAAAAAACTATGGTACAAGTATAGAGTTTGAAGGAAAAAAATATTATCTTTTCCCTAAAAATGAAGAAATACAAAAATTAACAGAAGAACAACTAAGAGAAACAAAAATAGGATTTAGAGCACCTAGAATAGTGGAAACATCAAAGATTATTAATGAAGAATACATAGAAGAATTAAAAAAGTTAGATGATGATACATTATATGAAGAATTATTAAAGCTATCTGGAGTAGGACCAAAGGTTGCTAATTGTATTATGCTATTTGGATTTGGAAGAAAAGAATCATTTCCAATAGATGTGTGGGTAAAAAGAGTAATGAGTGAAGAATTTTTTGAAGGCCGTGATGTTACAAATAAAGAAATATATGATGCGGTAAAAGATTTTAATGATAAAGGGCTTGCTCAGCAGTATCTATTCTATTGGAGAAGAGAAAAAGATAAAAGCAAAAAATAAAAAGTAAAAAAGTAAAAAATATAGCAAATTAAAAAGTAAATAATATGATATATTATTAGAAATAATAACTAAAATAAATTAATATATATTTAAGGAAAAAGAATATGAAAAAAGATTTTAATAATAGAAAAGTAAAAAAACATAGAGTACTAGAAACAATTGGAACAATAGTACAATCAGTTCTAACATTTGCAATTACTTTTGCGGTATTGCTATTTTTAGTATTTCTTGTAACACCAGGAAATACCAAAGAAAAATTTGCAGATGCAAAAGAATATCTAATGGCAACATTTGGAAAGGCAGATACAGAAGTTGCAATAGAACAAAATCCAATAGAAGGTGTAGAAGAAAATAAGATTGTCGCACCTAAAATAGTATCAGACACGGTAGAAGCAAGTGTAGCAAGACAAGTAACACCAGTTGTTGAACAAAAAGAAATAGAAAAAGTTGCAAATAATTCTAAAGGAAATGAAGCACTAACTCTATCTAGTTCTATGTACTATATACAATTAGATCAATATGGTAAAAAAATATATGATAAGTTAAGTATGGAAAGTGCATACTTCTTAAATGGAGAACACTCATTTAATTATGGTACAGTATTTAATGAACTTTTAAATAGACCGGGCGGTGCAGAACAATTAGAACACTCTTTTCAAGCAGCTGTTAATGCACTTGCACTAGATTTTCCACAACTATATTTTATTGATGTAAGTAATATTTCACTTGTTATAACTGAAAAGCAATATATGGGAGCAAGACCTGTATATACAGTTAAAATAGAAAATGCTAAAGGAAAACTATTCTATGCAGATGGAATAAGAAGCAAAGATGAATTAGACATGATAAGAAACAAAGTAGAAGTATTAAGGGAGAAGATAATTAAAAATGCAAGAAGATACCCAACACAATATGAGCAAATAAAATATGTACATGATTATATAGTAGATAATGTATACTATGATGATAATATAACAGATTCAAGTAAGTATAACCTAGGATTTACACTTTTAAGGGGAAGAGCTGTCTGTGAAGGATATGCAAAATCATTTAAGTATATATTAGATGGAATGCAAATACCTACAATAACAACAGTAGGAATGGGAATAAATAGTGTTGGAAGTAGAGAAAGACATGCATGGAATCAAGTGTATTTAGATGGATATTGGTATGGAGTAGATACAACTTGGGATGACCCAATAGTTACATCAAATTCAATCTTAACTAGAAGAGATACACATAAGTATTTCTTAGTAGGTGAAAATGTATTTAAAGGAAATCATATGCCAGATGGTAATGTATCAGATGGAGTTGAATTCAAGTATCCACAATTACCTGCATATTCATATACACCACCTAGAAGACAATAATATATAACTAAATATAGCAATGAGAAAATAGAAATAGAAATAAAAAGGAAAAATAAAAAATATAATAAAGGCTACAATGGCAATACATTGTAGCCTTTGTTATTTTGTCTTTATTTTAAACAATAATTATTTATGCAAAAATATATAATTAAATAATTTAGATAATTAAATAATTAAAATAGCAATTATACGAAATACAGTATATAATTATGGTATTAAGAAAAAAGGAAGAATAGAAGAATAGATGAAAATATATTTAGGAGCAATAGGAACAGACAGTAATAAAAAGTTTTTAGAAAATATAATAGAAGAAAAGAAGCTATATGAAAAGCAATATGTATTAGTACCAGAAAATATAAGCTATTATTATGAAGAGAAATTATTAGAAAATGGAAGTAATATGCAAATAGAAATAATTACTTTCAATAGGTTGCAATACTTACTTTTTAAGAATACAAAATATAATAATATATCATATGTAGATGATATATTAAGAAAAATGTATATTAAAAAAGCAATATCTAATTTAGATATTACATTACTTAAAAAAGATAAGAATATATCTGAGATAGATAAGATGATAGTTAGGTTAAAAGAACAAGGTATTAAAAATGATGAACTAAAACAAAAAATTACAAATAATGAAAATATACATGGAATACTTAAGATAAAATTAGAAGAATTAATACAAATTATTGAAGAATATGACAAGCTTTTAGAAGACAAGAAAGACAAGGCAGAAGAGCTATCTATTGTATTAGATGCAATTAAAGAAAGTACTGTATTTGAAGATGCTAAACTATATATTACAGGTTTTACAAATTTTACACTAATGCAATTTAAGGTATTAGAAGAAATAATTAGAAAATGTAAAGATGTTGATGTTGAAATTACAATAGACGATTTAGGCTCTAAAAATAGTATATTCAAAGAAGCAAGTACAACATTAAATAATATAATTGGATACATGAGTGCAAAAGGAAATATATCTTTCGAAAAGTTTGAAGAAGATAATTATCACAAAAGTATGCTAGGAAAGTTAAATAATGCACTAGCATCAAAAGATATTATATATGCTGAAAATAATTACAATGAAGATGGTAATAGAATAGAAAAAAATAGTGACGAAGAAGAAAAGCAAATACAACTTATGTATTACCCATCTAAAAAAGAAGAAATAGCAAGGCTTGCAAATAATATATATAATGATATGAAAAAAGGTGTATCTGCAAATGATATACAAGTAATTGCAAATGATAGTAGCAAATACTACAACTATATACAAACAGAATTTGCTAAATATGGTATACGAATAAATATTGGTGAAAACAAAAGTATTGTATCAGACCAAATAATTACATATATACTAAATCTTTTAAATGCAATACTAGGTAAGGTAGATAGTATAATTGCACTTGCTAAAACGGGATACTTTAAAGAATATGATATATCATTAGATGATATATATATATTAGAAAACTATATGAAAAAGTGGGACATACAAGATCTATCTAGGTATGGTAAGTTTAGGTATGAAAAAGATAGACCAGACTTTGATACTATAGTTACAACTAAAAGCAAACTACTTAAAATACTAACAGATGTTATACAAAATATTGTAGAAGAAACAAGCGAAAATACAAATATAGTTGAAGAAGAACTGGATGAAGAAAAAATATACAAGGCATTTAATAGTTACTCGGAAAAGATAAAAAAGATAATGGTATCTTCTGAAGCAGTAACAAAAGAAATAGTAATACACCTTAAGAAAAATAATATATATGCAAAAATATATAATGAAATATTAAAATTAGACGACATTAAAAAAGTAACAGAATATAAAAATAGTTTGAATATACTAAATGAAGTATTAGACAAAATGTCACAAATTGGTGAAATTACAATATATGATTACGCAAGTTATTTAGAAGAAGTATTAAAAGAAAACACACAAAGAGAAACACCAGTTAAAAATGCAGTAGACTTTAGGACTTCAAATAATATATTTAAAGACAAAAAAATAACATATGTAATGTCTGTACAAGATGGAGTATTCCCAAAGGAAACTACTGTATCTGGACTAATAGACGAAGATGAAAATATAGTTTTAAGAGCATCAGATATTAACATATATAATACACTAGAAGAAGATGAAACTAAAAACTATATGCAAATATATAATACACTAATGGCAGCAAGTGATAAGGTGGTGTTATCATATACAAATAATGATGATTTTACTGAAGAAGAAATAGTACCAAGTTACTATATTTCTAGGATAGAAAAGATATTAAAAAATAATGATATTAAGTATACAAAAAGTAGCAAGGAAGATTATGCTACAGATGGTAAGTATAATTGCTATATACCATACAAAGATGAAGGATATATAGTTAAAATAATTACAGAACTTGAAAAAGAAATATTAAAATCAGAAAAATATAATATGGTTTATGAATATATTTTAGAAAATGTACCAAATACAAAAAAAGCAATGCTTGATTTAACAATATATTTAGCTAAGAAAATAACAAGGTACAATATGATAATTAAAAATAGTGTTGAGTACAAAAACAAGATAGACAGGCTTTTAGAAATATATGATAACTTTGAAATAGTAGAAAATGATAATGATGATAGTGTTAGTGAGAATACTAATGCTAATAATAATGAAATTGATAGTACAGAATTAGAATATGAAAAGAGAAAATTAGAAATAGAATTATTTGAAGAAGAAATAGAAAGAGAAAATTTTAAAAAGAAAATACAAAATAGGAAATATAATATACTAGAATATTATATGAATATGGCTAAGATATATACAGAAATTAACAATGAAATAATATATAATTTTGGATTTGAAAAAGTATACATAGCGGCAGAAAAAGAAAATAACCCAAATAACTTACCGAAAGATATATTAAACAAACTATATAAAAATGACCTTTCTATGACAATATCTAGGCTTGAAAAATATGCGGGGTGTCCATTTGCATACCATATTAGATATATGCTTTCTGTAGAAAAAGCAAGAACTAGCAAACTTGAAAGCTTAGATACTGGTTCATTCATACATGATGTAATTAAAAAGGTATTTGATGAGGTACAAAAAGGAAACCTTAAGTTAAAAGGAAAACTAGAAGATGAAGCACTACTTAAGCTAAAACTAAGAGCAATAGAAGATAGTGATCTAAAAAAAGATATTGCACTTTACGAAAATGATATAGCAAAAGTGGTAGATGATGCTATAGTAGATACATTAAAAGAAACAAGATATGAGAAAATACTATCAAATAGCAAATCAAAAAAGATAAGTGAAAACTTAAAAAGGGAAATATATAATGCATGTATACAAATTGCTGAAACATTAAGGCTTTCAGAATATGATATATATGGAAATGAAATAGAAATTGGAATACATGAAAGCCCCAATTCATTAGATAATGTAAAAACAGAGTTTGATGTAGAAGGAGCTAAAAAGGCAATTAATATATTTGGTAAAGTAGATAGAGCAGATATATTAGAAGATAATATTAGGATAGTAGACTATAAGACTAGTAAAAATGATATAGACACAAACAAGGTAAGAGCAGGACTTCAGCTTCAGCTAATAATATATGCAAGTGCATTAGAAGAACTTTTAGAAAAAGAAAACAAAGGATTACTATATCAACAAATTACAACTAGAGATATGAAAATTAGCTATATTAACGAAGATAATATGTATGAAACAGCGTACAAAAACAAGTACCAAAAGATGCAAGGCCTTATTGTATCTGATGGTATAGAAGAACTATATAATATGGATAAGACATTAGAAAATACAAATAATTCAAATATTATACCAGTAAGGCTTAAAAAAGATGGAACACCAGATAGGTTCTCTAAAGTAATTGCAAATAATGACTACAAAGAATTAAAAGAAGATGCTAAAAATGCAGTAATTGATTTATCTAAAAATATATTAAAAGGAAATGTAGATATATATCCAAGTAAGTATTATGTAACACCTAAGGTACAAGAAAAAGCTTGTAGGTTCTGTGACTATGAAAGTATTTGTAAGTTTGGAAAACAAAACAAGTATAGGATAATTAATAAGAATAATGAATAATTAATAAAAAAATAATATAATTGATTATTATTAAATACAAATTTAAAAAAATGTGTTAAAATATATGATATACTAGAGATAATAGAAAAAGAAAACAACAATTAATTGAAAGGATAAAATAATATATTATGTATTTAATTGCAGGATTAGGAAACCCAGATAAGAAATATGAAAGAACAAGACATAATATGGGATATTGTGTAGTAGATAGAATTGCTAAGGCAAATAATGCGGATTTTAAAAAAGGAAAAAATGCATATGAGTTAAAATTAAAGATGTATTCTAAAGATTGCATTTTAATAAAACCTACTACATATATGAACCTATCAGGGATTGCCATACAAGAATATATGAATTATTACAAGATACCAGCTAAAAATATTATTGTAATATATGATGAAAAAGACTTTGAACCAGGAATAGTAAAGATTAGAAAAGGTGGTTCATCTGCAGGTCATAATGGTATTAAAAGTATAAGAGAATATGTAGATGACTTTGTGAGGGTAAGAATTGGTATTGGAAAACCAAAATATGCAAATGATATGATAAACCATGTAATTGGTAAAGTATCAGATGAAGAATATGAGAAGCTATATGAAGGTGTAAAGCTTGGAGAAAAAGCAGTAATAGATATAATTAAAAATGGCGTAGATCATGCTATGAATACATATAATAGGAATGGAAAGAAAAAGGAAAATAAGAAAGAAAGTAAGAAAGGAAATGAAAAAGAAGATGGAAAATAATGAAGTAATATATATAACAGGACATAAAAATCCAGATACAGACTCAATAGTATCTGCATTAGTTGCAGAATACCTATTTAAAAAATTAGGAGTAAATGTTAAAGCAAATAAGCAAGGTGAAGTATCAAAAGAAACACAATTTGTTTTAGAAGCATGTAACTTAGAAGCACCTGAAACAAATACAAGTTTTAAAGAAGGTACACATGTAATATTAGTAGATCATAATGCTAAAGCTGAAACATTAGATAATATTGATGAATTAGTAATAGATAGAGTAATAGACCACCATGCAGTAAAACTTATGGTAGGATACCCATTATATTATAGGGCAGAGCCTGTAGGATGTACAAATACAATATTATACAAAATGTATGTAGAAAATAATGTGGAAATACCACAAAATATAGCTAAAGCTATGTTATCTGCAATAATTTCAGACACATTATTATTTAAATCACCAACATGCACTGAAGAAGACAAGATAGTTGCAAAAGAATTAGAACACATAGCTAAAGTAGATGCAAAAGAATATGGTATGGAACTGTTAAAAGCAGGAACAGACCTTTCTGCATATACAATAGATGAAATATTAAACTTAGATGCTAAGACTGTAGAAATAGTGGATACTAAAGGAATAGTTGCACAAATTACTACAGCAGATATACCAAAAACAATGGAAATGCAAAGTGATTTAGAAGGAGGAATTAAAAATATAATAGGAGAAAAAGGTTTAGACTTCTATATATTGTTAGTAACAGATATTATAAATAGTAATTCACAAGTAATTGCATTAGGTGAAAAAGCTGAAATAGTAGAAAAAGCATATAATGATAAGCTTGAAAACAATACTATGTTAGTTAAAGGACTAGTATCTAGAAAGAAACAAGTTATACCAGTAATTACAGAAGTTGTAAATGGAAATAACTAAAAAAAGCTAAAAGCTAAAAGTTAAAAAGTTAGAAAAGTAAATAGTAAAAACAAATAACAAAATGAAAGAGTAAAACTAAAGATAAAAACAAAAGATAAGAAAGAAAATATGAGTATATAGGGATAGTATGGAAAAAAATAAGAAAAGAGCAATTATAGCTATTTTAATAATTGTAGTTTTAATAATATGCTATATGATATTTAAACCAAAAAAGAATAATGTAGTTGAAGAAATACATGAAAATAAATATCTTATACTTCAAGAAGCAGGTAAAGAAGGAGTTATTGACACAAAGGGCAATGTAGTAATTGACCCTGACTATACACAAATAATAGTACCTGATTTAGCTAAAGATGTTTTTTGTGCATATGATGAAGAAAAGAATATTAAAGTTTTGAATAGCAAAAAAGAAAATATATTTAATGAATATGATAATTTAGAACCTGTAGAAGGAAATAGGAAAGATACTGAAAATCAATATAGGCCAGTATTAAGGTTTAAAAAAGATGATAAGTATGGTCTTATTAATCTAGATGGAAAAGAAATTGTTAAACCTATATATGATGAGATAAAAGCTGTAGATAATGATTTTAATAATTACAAAGTTAAAAAAGATGGCAAATATGGCTTAGTAGATAATTCTGGAAATATCATATTAAAAGAAGAATATACAGAAATCAAAAGTAATAATAAGTCAATGTGGGAAGACAAAAATGTACAAAATGGTTATAAAATAATAAAAATGGGAGCAAATGGACCAATAGAAGGATTTGCTACAGAAAAAGGAAAAATAATAGTACCAGTTAAATATGAAAGTGTAGAAAAACAAGAAATACCTTCAGAAGATTATTTTGTAGCAGTACAAGAACAAGGTAAAAAAGGATTATACAAAAATAATAGACAAATACTAAGAAGCGAGTATCAAGAGATATCTAGTACAAAAAATAATCTGATATTTAAAAGATATGGTAAATATGGAATTACTAACTTAGATGGAAAAGAGATCATAGGTCAAAGATTTTTAGGATATGTACCACTTAAAGAGCATGTTGTATTTAACAATGAAGATAAGGAATATGTATTTGATAAAAATGGTAATATGATTGGAAAAGGAATGTATAAGGTAATTGAAGTTGTAGCAGATGGAAATTATATTATATGTGAAAACTATGCAGGAGAAAGACTTGTAATAGATAGAAAAGGTGATGAAGTAGTAAATGACAAGCTACTTGATGTGTTATATGCATTTGATGATGTGTTTATTGGAGTTAAAGAAACAGGATATGGTGCATATAGTGTTAAAAATGGTAATATTATTAATTGTGAATATGAGTATTTAAACAAGGTAGTTGGAACAAAAATACTAATATCTAGTAAGAATGAAGGAAAAGAAACTACACTATATAATAGTAATGGTGAAAAAATAGAAACAAAAGATAATTTTGTAGTAGATGTAATCAAAGATAAGGTAGTTAAAATATTTGATGCAACTGATATTAAATACTATGATTTAAATGGAAAAGAAATAGAACTAAAAAACAATTTAGATTTAATAGCATATCCATTTAAAGAAAATAATAAGTGGGGATTCAAAAACAAAGAAGGAAATATCGTAGTAGATGCTAAATATGATAGGGTAGGTGAATTTAATAAATATGGATTTGCATCTGTTATGAAAGATTCTAAATGGGGAAGCATAGATAGTAAGTTTAATATTGTGTTAGAGCCAGAAATAACATTAGACCCAAATATAATACCTAAGTTTGTAGGTAAGTACCTAATAGATGGTGAAGATAATATAATGGCTATGAAGGTAAGTGAAGGTCAAAATATATCACCTATGGATTAATATACAAAGCAAAAAAATATATGAAAAATACCAAAAACAAAAACATAAAACTTAAAACATAAAATTATATGGAATATATGAAAGCTTTAGATAATGCAAATTGTCTATAGCTTTTTTAATAATTATAAATTGATTTAATACGATATAGGATTATTACGGTTATATATAATAGGAGGTGAGTTAATGAAAGAATTAGATGTTGTAAGATTGAAAGAAGACTATAAAGAAATAAGTAAAGGTACAAGTGGAACAATTGTTCTACTTTATGACGAGAAAAATTGTGAGGTTGAATTTTTTGATAAAGATGGTAATACAATAGATGTAGTTATGATACCTTTAAACAAATTAGAACTTGTAGATTCAGTTTAATTGACTAGGATTAGTATAGATGGTATTATTTAGAAGAACAAAAGAAATATATTAAAAAACTTTTAAAATATAATTATATTTAAAGTTAAAATATGATATTTAAATATGTGGCATTAGTTAAAAAGAAAAGTATATGAAAGAGGATATTATGACTAAGGTTTTGAAAAGCAAAGAACAAATAGAAAAGATTAAAGACAACATTAAGAAAGTTACTAAAAACATGGAAGAAGAACCAATAGTTGCAATTATTAGAGTAGGCGAAAAGCCAGATGATATATCATATGAAAATGGAATAACAAAAAAGGCAAAAGAATTAGGAATATGTATACAAATATTTAAATTTGATGAAACTGAAAATACTGAGGTAATTGTTGAAAGAATAAGAAGGTTAAATGATGATGAAAAAGTTAAGGGCATTTTAGTATTTAAGCCACTACCTAATACTATTGATGAAAAACAAATTGATGAAGCAATTAGCTACAAAAAAGATATTGATTGCATTAGCCCAATAAGCAAAAGCAGGTTATCTGATGGTGATGTTACAGGATTTATACCAAATGCTCCTAAAGCGGCAATTAGGATTTTAGAATACTATGGTTATGATTTAGCTAAAAATTGCTTGATTATTAACAGAACAAGTGTAGTAGGAAAACCACTGTTGATGCTACTTTTAGATAAAAATGCAACAGTTACAATTGCACATTCTAAAACTAAAAACCTAAAAGAACTTACTAAATCTGCAGACTATATTTTTACTGCTACAGGAAAGAAAAGGATTTTTGATAAAAGCTTTTTCAAAAAAGATGCAGTAGTAATAGATATGGGAATTGCTATAGACGAAAATGGCAAGCTTGTAGGCGATTTAGATACAGAAGGGATAGAAGGATATATTAAAGCATATACGCCTGTACCAGGTGGAATAGGAGCTCTTACTAGTATATTATTATTAGAATCTGCTGTAATTAATAATTTTAATAATGATTAAAAAATATTTAAATATTCTATGAAGCTAGAGCAAAAGCTCTAGCTTTTTATATTTAAAAAACATTTAGAAATATAATTAAAAGATAAAAAGATAGAATAATAAAAAATAAAAAGATAATAAAAATACATATTATTATTGAATTAATGATTCTAGTATTATATTTTTAATATAGTTAAAAATTAATATTGTAAGTAATATAAGTAATAAAAGAGGTGACATATATGATTTACGAAAAAGTAATGCTTACAGACGCGAGATATGATCATATGTTTGAATCAGATATCATTAAATATGAAAAAGAGATAATTGATTCATTCGTAGCTCAGTACAAAGAAGAAGGATTAAAAGATGAAGTTATTAACTTGAGGATAGTAGAATACTTATCATATAAAAAGTTAAGAACAGTAAATGTAATTGGACAAAGGGCAATTGAAAAATTAATTGATGAATATCTAGAAAAATAGCAACCAAAAATGTTGCTATTTTTTATTGCTTTTTATTATTAAATTGAAGTTATTAAATAATTATATGATTATGTGTTACTCTTCATTTTTTATTAATTCTTCATTATTAATTGGAACTAATTTGTATAATACATCTTTTTTATCAAAATCCTTTTTTTCTAAAGCTTTTTTAAATTCTTCTGGACTTTTAGTCATTTCAAATGTATAACCTGCATCTTTTGCAGCTTCTATTCTTGAATATTCCATTCTACTTGATTTAAGTGAATTCATTTTTTCTTTGTTATAATTATAACCCAATATACATATACATATTATAGCTAATAGCAATAATATTACTAAAACTATATTATCTTTACTTTTGTTTTCCATAAATCTTCTCCTATGTTTATGAAATATTCCAAATATATTATATACTTTTTTAAATTGTAAAAAAAGGTAAAAGTGGTATTATATTTGAAATGTAGTTAAATAAATTTTATTATTTTGTATTTGATTTTCCTTTAATTTAAAGGTTTTTAATAGCTTTTTTAATTTTTCACTGAAAATAGTTGAACATTGTTCAGAAATATGTTATATTATTATTATATTAAAAAGTATAAAAATATTTTAGAGGAGAGATATGTTAGAAAAAGGAAAAAAAAGAATAGAAGATAAAGAAAAAAAGATAAAAGAAAAAGCAATGATATCTTTTAGAGAAAAAGGAGTTGAAAAAACTTCAATAAGAGATATTATGAAAGATACAAAATTTGGACTTGGAACCTTTTACTTATATTTTAAGAATAAGAAGAACTTAGAGCAAAAAATAGTTTTAGACTTATTAGTAGAATTATTTTATAAGGCAGAAAAACAATGCGTTGGAAACGAACCAGTTCAAAGATATATATCTTTTATGGACTACATTTTAGACTATTTTATAGCACATCCAATAGAATTTGAATTAATTTCTAAAAATATAAATTGGGCACTATATGCAAAAATAGAAAATGATGAAAGATTTGAAGAAGTAGATTCAATACTAAAATTTGTGCTTGATAAATTTTCTACTATTTTTCCTGGAAATTATACAAAGCATCAACAGTTATATATATTATCACTTACGATGCACACAGTAATTTCAACATGTAAACATTCATTAAACAAAGATGGAATTTTAACTATAGATGAAATGAAACCAGTACTTTTTAAATTAATAGAAAAAATATTTAAGGAAGAGGAAAAATGAAAAAATTCGCAAAATATGTGTCAGAACACGCAAAAACAGTATTAATAATAATGACATTACTTTTAATACCTGCAGTTATAGGTTATAAGCATACTAATGTTAATTATGACATGCTTACATATCTGCCACAAGATTTAAAATCAACGCAGGGTCAAGATATATTAGATAAAACATTTAATAATGCAGCAACTGCCATGATTATATTAGAAGGTGATGACCAAGATGCAGAAAAGTTAAGAAAAGAAATTTTAAAAATAGATGGAGTTGAAGATGCAATATCAAAAACTTCAACTGTAGGTGAAATGATACCAAGTAAAATGCTACCACAGGAAATAAAAGATATTTTTTATTCAAAAGACAATACATTAATGATTGTAAAATTTAAAAATTCAGCATCATCATTTACAACAATGGAAGCAATAGAAAAAATAAGAGAAATTGAATCAAAACCAAAATATGTAAGTGGAATGTCATCACTTGTTAAAGATACAAAAGATGTTGTAGATAAGGAAACTCCAATATATGTATTACTTGCAGTAATACTTGGATTAATAATACTTTCAATTACTAATGAATCAGTAATAATACCATTTATATTTATGCTAACAATAGGTTATGCGGTTATATATAATTTTGGTACAAATATATTTTTAGGAGAAATATCATATTTAACAAAAGCAGTTGCAGCAATATTACAACTTGCAGTAACAATGGACTATGCTATTTTCTTATATCATAGGTATGCAGAAGAAAAGAAAAATATTGAAGATAAGAATGAAGCAATGAAAGTTGCAATAGAAAAAACAATATCATCACTATTTGCATCATCATTTACTACATTTGTTGGCTTTTTAGTACTTATACTAATGAGATTAGGACTAGGAAAAGATATAGGACTTGTAATGAGTAAAGGAGTATTAATAGGATTAATATGTACAGTAACAGTTTTACCTGCTATGCTACTTTTAGCAGCGGATTTAGTAAATAAATATAATCACAAAGTAATGCTACCATCATTTGAAAAGGTATCAAACTTTAGTATAAAACATGAAAAATTACTTAGTGTAATTTTTGTACTACTATTTATACCAGCAATTTACGGAGCAAAAAATGCTAGTGTTTATTATAATTTGGATAGATCATTACCACAAAATCTAGATTCAATTGTAGCATTAAATAAGATGAAAGAAGACTACAATATGGCTACAACACACTTTGTAATTGTAAATAGTAACCTATCACATACAGAGCTTAATTCACTTACTGAAGAAATTAAAAAAGTTGAAGGAATAAACTCTGTACTTGCATCAAGTGCATTTACTGGATTATCAATACCAGATGAAATACTTCCATCACAAATAGCAAATAATTTTTCAAAAGATGGATATGAAATGATAATGGTAAACTCAGAATATCAAACAGCATCTGATGAAGTAAAAAAACAAATAATGGAGCTTAAAAATATTATACAAAAATATGATAAAGAAGGATACCTAACAGGTGAAGCAGTTCTTACAGATGACTTAACAGATATTTCACATAGTGATTTTAACAGGGTAAATACAGTATCAATTATAGTGGTATTTTTAATAATAGCATTTGTGTTTAAATCAATAGGAATACCTATTGTGCTAATTGCAGCAATTGAACTTGCAATTCAAATAAATATGGGAATACCATATTACTTTAATCAAACAATACCATTTGTAACTTCAATTATAATTGGAGTAATACAGCTTGGTTCAACAATAGACTATTCAATATTAATGATGGATAGATTCTTAGCAGAATATAAACATTCAAAAGATGTAAATGGATCCATTAAAACTGCTACAAAAGAAACATCAAAATCAATTGCTATATCTGCTCTATCATTTATGGCAGCAACAGTTGGAGTTGGAATATTTTCAGAAATGGAAATTGTTTCAACAATATGTAGTTTCTTAGCAAGAGGAGCAATTATTAGTATGACAGTAATAATAGTATTTTTACCAGCAATAATATATACAGCATTTCCACTAATTAAGAAAACTACAAAAGGATTAGAATAAAAAGATTAGAATAAGGAGGAATATGATGAATAAGAATATAATTAATAAAAAAAATATAAATGAAAAAAGTAAAAAAATAATAGCTTCAATATTACTATTATCAATGACTTTTTCACACATATCTTTTGCAACAACTAAAAATAATGAAATAAATAATAAAATAAATAAAAATGAAACAGTATATGTAATAAAAGAAGATGGAGATATAAAAGATAAAATAGTATCAATATGGCTAAATTCAGAAGAAAATATAAATGTTAAAGATAATACAATTTTAGATGAAATTAAAAACTTAAAAACAGGTGAAATGTTAAATAAGGAAGATGGATATATAACAATAAATGAAGAATCTAAAGATGTGTATTATCAAGGTAAAACAGATAAAGAATTACCTATAGATGTTAAATTAGAATACTATTTAGATGGTGAAAAAATAACTAATAAAGAACTTGAAGGTAAAACTGGAAAGCTAAAAATAGTACTAACTGCTGAAAATAAGAAAAGTGTGACAAAAAATATTTCAGGAAAACAAACTAAAATATATTCACCATATGTAGCAGTAAGTACAATGGCATTTAACGATGATAATGCTAAAAATATTGTAGCTAAAGATTCAAAGGTAATAAAAGATGGTAAAAAAGAAATAGTTACAACAATATTAACACCGGGGCTTAAAGAGAATTTTCAAAATGTTTTAAATAAAGAACAATTAGAAAATTTCAAAGACAATGTTGAAATTGAAATGGATATAACAGACTACAAGCCTATAGAAACTTATGTAATAATAACAAATGAAATATTCCAAGATAGAAAAAACTTAGAAGAAATAGACACTTTACGTAGCAATATTGCAAAACTAGAAGATGCAACAGCACAATTAGTAGATGGTTCAAATAAGTTAAGTGAAGCAGAAGGACAATTAAATCAAGGAATAAATGACTTAAATAATGGAACAGAAAAATTAAGTGACGGATCTAAAGAATTATATAATAAATCAGGACAACTTGAAGACGCAGTAAATAAAAGTGTAGAAAAACTTTCAGCATTACCAAAATATATTGGCGAACTTGCAAGCGGCTCTTCAAAATTAGATGGTGGCTTAGGTGAAGTTAAAAATGCAACAGCTAAAATAAGTGAAAAATTATCAAACTTAAACTTAAATGATATATTTGCCAAAATTGATGAAATGAAAAATGGAATAAGTAAACTTGCAGAAGGATCTAATAATTTAAATGCTGGAATGTCAGAAGCTAATAAAAATATAAAAGCATTAACTGAAGGAAATAATACATTTAATGCTAAGATGCAAGAAATGAATAAGGGTGTTCAAAATATAACTGTACCTGATTTAGGAGCTCTTAAATCAATTAATGTTGAACAAGATTTAATAAATATTGGAACATCTACTAAAGCGGTTGGACAATCTACAGCAGATATTCAAAGTGCTATAGCACTTTTAAGTGATGAAAAATATAAAGATGATGAGAATATACAAAATGCTATTAAAAACTTAGAAAAAACAAAAGCAAATTTAGGAAAAAATGCAGGAAATATTGGAATAGCTACAAATAATTTGAAGAATTCTTTAGCGCCTTTAAAAGAAGCACAAACAGGAATAAGTAAGCTTAATAACTTTAAAGAACTACAAGCAGGAATGAATGAACTTGCTAAAGCATCAAATAATATAAATGGAAATATGCAAAAACTTCAACAAGGACTTACAAAATTAGAAGAAGGATCAATAAACTTAAATAATGGAATAAATAAACTAAATGAAGAAATAGGGAATGTAAATATTGATCAAGAAGAAATAGCAAAACTTTCAGAGTTCCCAAGTCAATTTGGTAAATTAGATAATGCAATAGGAAAATTAAAAAATGGTTCAAATGATTTATCTAATGGATTAAATAAGTTTAAAGATGAAACAAAAGATTTAAATGAAATATCAAAACTAAGTACTGAAGGTATAATGCCACTTAGAGAAGGAATAAAAGCAATGAATAATGGAATAAATGAATTGCTTTTTGGTACTGTAAAATTAAAAGATGGAAGTAGTAAGTTTAATGAATCAATGGGAACATTTGCTTCAAAAATGGCAGAATACAAAAAAGAAGGAATTGATAAAATAGATGATAAAACAAAAGAACTATTTGAAATTACAGATGTTTTTAATGCGATGCTAGACTTAGCAACAAAAGATAGTTCATTTACTGGAACAGATGATAATTTCAAAACAAGATATAGGATTGTTGAAAAGATTAAATAAGAAATAACTGAGGTGACCCAAAAACTTCGTACTAAATAGTTTTAATAAAAATTATAAATTACAGAGCTAATATTTTAAAATATTGGCTCTGTTTTAATATGTTTTTAAATTGAAAAAGCTTTGTTAAAAATATATAATGAATGAAATGGAATGGACAAGTAGAAAAGGCATATGGAAGAACATCTAAGGATAGTAGTGAAAGAATAGAGTTCTTACTTCAAAAATATTCAGAAATATAGTTGGTAAAACTACAAAAGTTGCAATAATATGATTATATATAATATTGGAGAAACTTATGAATGAAAAACAAATTAATGGAGCTTTATACGGTTTTATAGTTGGAGATGCATTAGGAGTTCCTGTTGAGTTTAAAAAAAGAGAATACCTAAAACAAAATCCTATAATAAATATGATGGAAAATAAATATAGAAAAACAACAAAAGGTTACTGGTCAGATGATACAGCAATGACTTTGTGTACTATGAGAAGTATAATAGACGTAAAAAGTGTAAACATAAAACTGCAAGAGAGTATAATGAATAATTATCTTAAATGGGCAGATAAAGGATACATGGCAATAAATAACAGAACCTTTGGTATAGGGCAAGCAACACTTCGTTCTATGATAGAATATTCAAAAAGTAAATCTTTTGAAGAATATTATAAGAATAAATTAAAGAAGGAAGAAAAAAGAAATGGTGGAAATGGTGCATTAATGAGAATACTTCCTTTAATTTTATATTTATATCAATTTGATTTTAGTGAAAATGAAAAAATAAGTGAAACTGAAAACTTGAATAGAAAGTATGAGTTTATAGAATTTAATGTTAGGCTTACGCATAATAATTTTATTAATGCACAAAGCTGTATATTTTATACTATGTTTATTTTTAATCTATTAGAAACAAATAATTTAAATGAATCGTATGATTTGGCTATAAAACAATTTAAAGAAAGGTATAAATATGTACCTCAAGATTTAAAACGAATTATAAGTAAGAAAGTAATATATGCTGATGAAGATGAAATAAAATCTACAGGATATGTTGTATATACTTTAGAAGCAAGTCTGTGGTGTTTATTTAATTCAAATGATTTTAAAGAACTTGTTTTAAAGGCTGTAAATTTAGGAGAAGATACAGATACTGTGGGAGCTATTACAGGAAGTTTAGGTGGAATATATTATACATATAATCAGATTCCAGAAGAGTGGCTTAATCAATTATGTGAAAAAGACATGATAGATACAACGATAAAGGAATACAAACAGAAAATATTATACTCTAATAATAGTAATTAAAAATGTATTAATTGGAGAATAAATATTAAGAATTTTAAGATATAAAACGTCATATTTTGCATTTTTAAGGCATCTAATTAGGAGGGAAAAATGAAAGAAAAATTGAAAAAAGAAAATGAAAATAATATACCTGAACCTACCGTTAAAGAAGTAGAAAAGTATTTGAAAAAATGGGAGGGGTTAGAAAATTATGTTTTACAAGAAAAAAGTTTAAATAAATTATTTCATAAAACATATCTTGAAAATAAGGAGATAGAAGAAATTTTAATTAAAGCAAGCTGTTTAAATGATTTTTATAGCACAAATATATTTAGTATCTTTCCTGTTGCTAAACATATTTTGAAGTTAGATATAGATGAAAGATTAAGGCAAGGCGACTTAAAATTGTAAATGATATTGCTAATGTAGAAATTAAAGGTAAATCAAAAAGATTTTATTCATTTGCAACAAAATATTGTAGTCATCACTATCCAGAGTTATATCCTATATATGACAGCTATGTCGAAAAGATGCTATTATATTTTAGAAAAAAAGATGGGTTTGCATGCTTTGCAAAAGAAGATTTAAAAAATTATACAGAGTTTTATAATATACTAAAAAAGTTTGCTAGGTATTATGGTTTAGAAGAATATAGTATGAAAGATTTAGATAGATATTTATGGCAACTAGGGAAAGATTATAGACCAAAAACTTATTAACTAAATATATACCTAATAAAAAATTACAATAATTCGATTAAAAGTTAAATCTATCTAATTCACCTTAAAATATTCTGAAATATAGTTGGTAAAAATACAAAAGATGCAATAATATGATTATAATATAGGAGGTGTTTATGAACAAATCTGTTAAAATAATATTATTAATTATTTTAATATTCTTAATAGTTTGTGCAGTATGTATATTTATTAAAAAGAAAGGAGGCTCAAAGGCTATAGAAAAAGGTAGTGCTAAAGAATTTAATATTGTTCCTACAATGAATGATGAAATAGGAGAAGATGGAGCTTGGTGTGGTACTTTTCAATTGGTATGGAATGATTTAAAAAATGAATTTGTTAAAAAAGACATTGTATTTTTAGAAGATAGAGAAAACAAAATGGTTAAAAACTTAAATGAAGAATCATTTAAGAAAGATATGATATCTGATAACTATTACTATACTAAGTTTGGTCCAATAACAATTAGAGTTAAAGAAGAGATAGAAAAAGCAATAAAAGAAAAGTTTAATCAAGAAAGTGATATACTAAATAATTTTGATTGGAAAAAAGAAGAGAAAAAGGATATGATAAATTATATCTTTTATGCAATGCTATATAGGGAGTTTGAATTTTTAAACAAGTTTGATGACTTAGGAAAAGAAAAGTTTGCAAATAAGTATGATGTTGAATATTTTGGTATAGAAGATGATACAGAAAAAGAAGTGGGAGAGCAAATAACTGTATTATACTATAATTCAAAAGATGATTTTGCAATTAAAATAGCTACTAAAAACAAAGACGATGTTATATTTTGTAAAAAACCAGAAGGAAAAACTTTTAAAGAAATATATAAAAACATGATGAAAAAAGAAAAAGAATATGATGGCATTAAAAGCTTTGGAGAGCTAGATAAGTTTAAAGCACCTAAGTTAAAATTTGATAAAAAAAGAGAATATACTGAATTAGAAGCAAAGTCATTTGAAACTGCAGATCCTAATCACCCTTTAATGCAAATTGAAAAAGCTATACAAACAATACAATTTGAAATAAACGAAAAAGGTGGAAAAGTTAAAAGTGAAGCAGGAATTGCAGTAGAATTAGCAATGGCTGTAGAAGAAGAGCCAAGAGAAATGTATTTAGATGATACATTTGCATTATTCTTAAAAGAAGAAACAAAAGATATACCATATTTTGCAGCAAAGATAACAGATGTATCTAAGTTTAAATAATTTTGTATTTTAATAGTTAAAATATTGTAAAGGAGATCAATCATGAAAAAATATAAAAAAACAATATCATTTATTTTAATAATACTTATAGTAATTGCACTCTGTATATTTTTATTTAAAAAACATAGTAATGAAAGCTCAAAAAATGAGATCGGAATAAATATTGTGCCCACAATGGAAGATAATATATCAGATGACAGCTTATGGTGTGGTACTTTTCAATTAGTATGGAATGAAATGAAAAATGAATTTGTTAAAGGTGATATATTATTTTTAAATGATAAAAATAATAGTATGGTTAAAAAATTAAACGAGGAACTTTTTAATAAAAATATGATATCTGATGATCATTACTATATTAAAAGCGGCGAAATGAATTTAAAACTTAAAGAAGAAATAGAAAAAGGAATAAAAGAAAAATTTAATCAAGAAAGTGATGTATTAAATGGTCTTAATTGGCAAAAAGAACTTCCAGAAAATGGAAAAGAAAAAATAATTAATTATTTTTTCTATACAATGCTATATAGGGAGTTTAAATTTAGAGAAGAGTTTGATAATTTAGAAAAAGGAAAATTTGCTAATAAATATAATGATGTTGAATACTTTGGTATAGATAAAGAAAACGGAGATGCAACAGGTAAGGCTATTGATGTACTATATTATAATTCAAAAAATGATTTTGCAATTAAAATAGCTACAGATACAAATGATGAAGTAATATTTTGTAAAAACCCAAAAGGAAAAACATTTAAGGAAATATATGAAGATATAATTAACAAAGCAGAAAGATATGAAGGAACTGGTCGTATAACAGATAGTGATGAGTTCAAAGCACCTAAATTAAGTTTTAATGAAAAGAGAGAATATACAGAACTTGCAAATAAGGAATTTGAAACTACAAATCCATATGGAAAAGGAATTATAAATAAAGCAATACAAACAATAAAATTTGACATAGATGAAAAAGGTGGAAAAATAAAAAGTGAAGCTTTTATTGACATGAAATTAGCGGTTCCAACATCTTATGGTGAAGAACCAAAAGAAAAGCCAAGATATTTTTATCTTGATAACACATTTGCATTATTCTTAAAAGAAGAAGAAAAAGATACACCATATTTTGCAGCTAAGATAAGTGATGTATCTAAGTTTAAATAATAAAATATAATTTGACTATAACGAACTAGACGAAAATTCAGTTATTAAGAAATACTTAATAACTGCAAACTACGGAAAAACATATAATACAAAACACTATAACCTACAAGCAATTATTACAGTAGGCTTTAAAGTAAATAACGAACGTACCGTCCAATTTAGAAAGTGGCAAACTAAAATTCAAAAGATTTTACAATAGTGATAAATCAATACTTGAAAAAATATTTGATGATAATGAATTGCAAGAAAAAGCAACTATTAAGAATTTCTTAATAGTTCAAAATTGTGTCTAAGATAACAAGCATATCTAATTATAAATAATTTAATAAAGGAAGAAATAACATAAAATAATTTAATTGAATACATTAATTTATTTTTAAATCTAATTAAATAATAATAGCAAGGATATATATTGATTTATATATCCTTACTTTTTATAATATATATTATTACTTTAAAGTAATATGAAAAAATTATATTTGAAAAAAATGCATATATGCAGTATTATATTAATATATATTATGTAAAAAGAAGAGGAGAAAAAGAAAATATGGAGAATAAAGGAAATAAAGCAGGAGCTATAATACACTGGTTATTTACATTAGTTACATTAGGGCTAGTTGTATTTGCAACTTTTACTATGATGAAAAGCAACACATCTGAAAAGATAGGAAAATTAGAAAGTAAAGTTAATGAATTAGAACAAAAACTTGAAAAATTAAATAATCAATCAGAAAAAGTTGAAGAAAATGAATTAAATCCAGTAGAAGCTGCTAAAACAGCATTTGCTGCAATGACTGAAGAATATAAAGCTAATCCATCATTATATGAGACAAATTCAAATAATGGATCAGAAATAACTGTTGAAAAAATAGAACAACAATTTTTAAAACAACCAGCAATAAAAAATACATTAGATAAAGGAGATTGGAAAATAACATTATCTAATGGTGAAACAATTGTTAAATTTACACCTAAAAATGCTCAAGAAGAACCAACATTATTAAACTTAACAATTGATGAAAACAAAAAATTTGTTGTTGTAGAAAAAAAGCAAACAAAAACTAAAATAGAAAAAACAAATGAACAAAATAGTATGAATACAACAAATAATACATCAAACAATACAAATAATACTATGGGAAATACTAGTACAAATAATACAATGAATAATTCAAATAACATGAATAACCAAAATGGAAATAATACAAATACAATGAATACAAATAATATGGGAAATAGTACAAGTGCTCCACTTTCAAATGGAACACCTATACAATTAAATTAATAAGTAATTGCTTAGTGGAGAAATATATGAAAAATGATGATGGAATGACAGTAATAGGACTTGTTGTTACAGGTTTAGTAATCCTTATACTTGCTATATTAGTATTAAATGTAGCTTTTGGCGAATCTGGCTTAATTTTAAGAAAGAAAAAAGCAGAAGTTATTAAATATACAGAAAATATAGAAAAAGAAATAGAAAAAAAAGCATATGAAATGGAAGAAGAAAGCAAAGAAATACCTGATGAAGATAGACATAATCATTATATGGCAGAAATGCAAAGCTATATAAATAGTATGGTTGAAAATAACAATAAGGAAAAGAAGAAGAAAATTGATATTCATATGACAAAAGAAAAACCACAAGGCGAAATAGGTAAAACATTAGTAAATGAAAATATATCAGATAATATAATATATGTAGAAATTAAAAATAAGGACTATATAAGTGCAATTGAAATTGTAATTACAAATAATCAAATAGGAATTACAAAAACAAATACATATAGGATAAAGTAATATAATGCTTAATATTACTAAAGAATTGTAAATGTATATGCAGTTTAGAATAAAATCTAAGCTGCTATTTTTTAATATTTTTTAAACACTTTTCTTTCTTTTTTCTTAAATATAGAAATAAATATAGTAAGATTGATATGTTGATGATAATATTTAAATATTAATTTAGGAATTAAATTTGTTTAATTATATAATTTAATACAAATATAATAGTTAGGAAGTAATATGTATATATATTTAATAATTACAAATATATTAGTGTTTTTTATAGGTAATATATTTGGAAGTATAATGAATATTGTAATATCAAGAAGTTTGAATAAAGAAAAAATAATGAAAAAAGGAATATATTGTGACCATTGTAAGACAAAATTAAAAACATATGAAACAATACCATTTTTTAGTTATATGTTTTTACGAGGAAGATGTAGGCACTGCAAGAAGGAAATAAACAAAAACTATTTCATAGCAGAACTATCTACAGGAATAATATTTTTAATACTATTTAATGCATTTAATCCAATGACATTTTCTAAAATACCAACTAGCATGTTATCTGCAAAAATGCTATCACTTGCATTTATACCGCTAATACTTGGGTATATGTATATACTATCTGCATTAGATATGATAGATAATAGGATAGATAGAAAAACAATGCTATATGGTATAGTAACAGTTGCTTTGTACACAATAACAGATTTAATTGTTCATAAAAGACTTTATCAAATGTCCAAATTATATATAATGATATTATTAATATATGTATGCTTAATAATAATACTTACACAAGTGCAATTGGCAAATTATAAGAGGAAGAAAAAACCAAATTATGCAATTGATCAAATAATGTATATACTTTTAATATCAATATTCTTTGGTTCAAAAATAATGATTGTATCACTTATTGCAACTACAATCATATATTCAATATTTAAGTTAAAAGCAAAAAATGAAAGAATTGCATTAACACCAATAATTACAGTTACAACTCTTACTACATATATATTATACATATATAGTATGTGCTATATGCCACTTAGTGTTTATGTTTAAAAAATATGATTGCACTAAATATAGTAATTTTATATAATCTACTTTATTAAAAAAGAAAGGAAAATTATGAAATCTAATTTAAGAAAAACAAGAATAATATGTACAATAGGACCAGCAAGTGAAAATATATTAGAAGAAATGCTTATGGCTGGAATGAATGTTGCAAGAATAAATTTCTCACATGGAGGAAAAGCAGAACAACAAGAAAAAGTAGAAAGATTTAAAGCTATAAGAGAAAAACTTAATATATCTGCAAGCTTAATGTTAGATACGCAAGGGCCAGATATACGTACAGGTATGTTTAAAGAAGAAATAAAAGATGGAGTAAGCCTAAAAGATGGAGACAACATCATCCTTACAGGAAGAGATGTTATATGTGATGGAAAAACATTTAGTATAACATACAAAGAATTAGCAAAAGATATTGAAGTTGGAACTATGATACTAGTAGACGATGGACTAATACAATTAGAAGTTAAAGACATACAGGATTTAGATATATATGCACAAGTAAAAGTAGGTGGTGTAATTAAGCAAAGAAAAAGTATAAATGTACCAGGTGTCAAATTAAATATGCCAGGTTTAAAACAAAAAGATATAGATGATTTATTATATGGAATAGAAGCAGGATTTGATTATATAGCAGCCTCATTTACTAGAAATAAAGATGATGTAATGCAAATAAGAAAAGTATTAGATGAAAATGGTGGAAAAGATATTCAAATAATTGCTAAAATAGAAAACCAAGAAGGTATAGATAACATTGATGAAATACTAGAATGTGCAGATGGAATAATGGTAGCACGTGGTGACTTAGCAGTAGAAGTACCATTTGAAGAAGTACCATACTTTCAAAAATTAATGATACAAAAAGCAAATAATGCAGGAAAGATAGTTGTAATAGCAACACAAATGTTAGAATCAATGACAAATAACCCAAGACCTACAAGAGCAGAAGCAAGTGACGTTGCAAATGCAGTATATGATGGAACATCAGCAGTTATGCTATCAGGTGAAACTGCAATGGGAAGATACCCATTAAATTGTATAATAACTATGAGCAATATTGCTAAAAATGTAGAAGAACATATTAAAAGCTTTGAAACATCTAAAATTGATGATAATAATAATTATGAAACATTAGACGAAAAATCTACATACATAACTGTATCAACAGCAAAAAATATAGGAGCAGATGTAATACTTGCATATACACACACAGGTGAATCAGTACAAAAAATAGCAGGAATGAAACCAACATGCCCAATCTTTGTTATAACAGATAATAAAAAAACATATAATCAATTAGCATTAGTATGGAATGTAATGCCAATACTAATTGAAGGAATAAAAGATATTGATGCAATAATAGAAGAAGGAATTAAAAGATTAAAAGATAATAATGTTTTAGATAAAGGTGATACTGTATATATTACAGGAGGAAAAGACTTTATCAAAGAAGCAACAAGAAGCAAGAGAATAGGTGGAATTGCTATAATTTAATTAATAAATTAAAAAACAAAAAGTAAAACGAAAATTAAAAAATAGATAAACAAAAGTATTAAACAATATGAAAAATATTATAGGAATGATATTAAATATTATAAAAAAACCTATAATATTTTTATTTTATGTAATAAAAAATATAAGCTGTATTTAAAAGAGAAATATAAAAACAAAATAAAGTAAAAGTAAAAATAAAAACAAAATAAAACAGAATAAAATTAA